>WLWD01003522.1_pt1 | contig 32433 bp, 17 predicted proteins | sample 6712731 | NCBI WGS metagenome assembly WLWD01 (sample SAMN12718690, study PRJNA576275) | sponge metagenome | isolation source: marine sponge | host: Mycale hentscheli | place: New Zealand: South Island, Marlborough, Capsize Point | collected 2014-11-01
CCCCCCCCCCCCCCCCCCCCTCCCCCTTCTCCTCATCCAATTATCACCCACCATTTTCCCTCCCTTTCCTCATTTTATTCCATTTCATCCTCTCTTGGCCACTTCCTTCCTCAGGTGTACTAACCTCCAACAAAAAGGTCGACTCCTCCATCTCTTTTCATGCTTTCCTCAAAATCTTCGCATTCCTTAATCAAATCTTTCGCAGTTCCATCCAGGATGTGGACGTGGGCTAGGAAACACAGTCAGCACATAGCATAAAATACCGGTAATTGTGTGAAATTACTAGTAGAGGAAGGTGGAAGAACTTGTTTTGTACCATACAGGATCAACAATACTAGCTGACAAAGCCAATAAACTCATGCATTCCAAGTTACAGAAGGATGCCAGCTAATCTTCGAGTAATTAAGCTCCCACTCCCCCCCCCAAAAATTTTTAAAAATAAAATCAGGAAACTCTGACCACAAAAATGAATGGTAATTCCCACAATTGTGAGATTGATGCAACCTTTCAGTGTGCTATCATACCAGCTTCATGTGAGGTCACTACAAATAAGGTTGGTTCAGTAATGTGACCAGTGGGAATCACCCAATGAGGCTAGACAAAAACAATTTTAAGATGCCATCTGAATACTTAGCAGAGGTTGCCCATAATATTTCAGAAGTGCACACTGGTTTGACAAAATCAATTAACTAGTCCTTCTTGTCAGACATGCCATGAGTGATGGGGAATGGAATTATGGGGAATGGAATTATGGGGGAATGGAATTATGGAGAGGTTTCAGTTATCCATTCATTACAGTGACTTGCAATCATCATCGGTCATTAAAATTACAATTATTCATATATAATATAACAGGGAATTTTCATTATTTTTTTTATAAATGTTGTCTAATAAGGTCTAGCCATCATACTAAATAGCTTTTGCTTCTTGTAATGCATTTTATGGGAGATATATTAAAGGTTACTTTCAAACTGGGTCGAGAATAGAGGAGGATTTTTGAAAAAAGGTTATCGATATTGAATCACTGTTCACAATCTCTTCATGTAATCTCGTCAAATTTCAAACGAAAGCCAGGTATTTCGCAAGTGGCCACTCTCTAAGACTCAAAGTTCTCCTCTTGGTCCAGTCACTGAAGCTGGAGCAAAACAAAAGCTGTGAATTAGAATGTCTTCACCCCACCACCCCTCCCTCGGGTTCTTGTGCATACATGCATGCTCAATAATGAATGAATTGCATTAACCAGGTTTAGAGTTCCAATACTAACTAGAACTTGTACTGTCAAGAGTGTAATTAGCAGGTAATTGCCAGGAACCAGATGCAACTTCTAGCACTGAATTAGAAATATTCAAACAAGCTGTATGAAGATCCCAAGATTACAAACAGTGATTCAGTATCGGTGAATGACTCGTCATACGACAGTATCCTCAAACCATTAGTTCTACATTCTCATCATAAGCGACTCAACTCAAACACTACACCCAGTAACAACAGTTATGTAGTTAAAGTATAAAGTGGAAGGTGCCCGTAACTTCATTACATCTGAGTAATGTAGTATTTTTTTGCCAAAAGAAAAAAGAAAAAAAAGGTCAATTCTAATTAATTTGGTGTTGTATCTAAGAGAGCAGAATAAAAGTTAACTAGTGTTCATTTACAACTTTAACTGCCTGAAAAATATGGGTGTGGTTTCCTTAGTAGGTGTGGTCTAAAGCAAGTTGCTACCTAGGTGAGTGTGAGCACATGTACCTGGTTCGATGTCAATGTGGTTGAAGAAGTTGTGGAACATGTAGTAATGGTAGCTCTCAGGGTGGTCCTGAGGCAGTCCGATATACTCGTCCATGTTGTATGTCTTCACATACTTGAAGGACAACTTCCCTTCCTTGCAGAACTCGATGAGTTTCCTGTACATACCCAATGGAGTACCACCTGACACGACAAAAAAAAAAAAAAATAACAAAACAAAACAAAAAATGTATATTCACATGTGTTGGGAATATTACACTTCCCTCCCGGGATAAATTGTATGTATTGGTTGCTGGGTAATCACAGTTACATACACGAGAGCAATTATCATTCTTAGCTAAATATGCTGCAGAGTGTTTGCTTACATTTTGATGGGCTCATATAGAGAAATAGCAACTGATCTAACTTAATATTTACCTAATTGTGTATGCATGAGACTGTTAGGCCATACTACTGCCAGACAGAGTGACAATTCTCTTCCTTACTTAATTAGACTGAATACTGCCGGCACACCATTGCATGTTGACTGTAGCAGACTGAATGACATAAACATCAGCTACACTGCTACAGCAAACAAATACCATCACCGCTAGTTCTTGCCCACCCTGCCCAACTCTCCCCTCCTTTATGCCATAGGTGAACTGTTTGTGAGCCCAGGTATGATATTAAAGACAATCATACAGATTGGCTGTTTTAGAAAGCTAAGCAATATTTTTTGATGACCCTTCACATATGTGGCAAACACTAACTAAAATTACAAGGAGTATCCCTCCAGAGTCACCTTAAATGTCTGTTGCACTAAACATCTCGAGATATTGATCGACCACCACATAAATAGAGGAGCAAAATTCCAAATAGCAGTTAGTCCAGCGTAGCCAGACCCTTTACTGAACAGCTACGCTGGGAATGGGTCTGGGGACATGGCCATACCAAACTTGTTCTGCCGCACATATATTGTGGTGGTCAATTACCGTTAGCAAATTACCAGGGAAATAGCACCCTCCACGCACTTTGCATGCTACGTGGGTCTGGCTCCGTCAGACTAAATAGCAGTGTAGTTTTGCCAGCAGACCCTTTACCTAATCACTCATTGGAAGAATCTGATCACTTGCCTGCACCAAACTCATTCTGGAGGACGGTACCAGAAGTGCTTTAAATTGAAAGGGGAATGTTAGGTCAGATACTATGGGCCTCTACCGGTGGAGGAGACAACCAACCAGATTTCTCTTTCACCGGCTTCAGCAAACCATCTATTGGCAAAATTGAGATTGGCTGTGCTCTGTTGAAAACAGACCATTAGCACCAGGAAACTGCACTATGCACGTCTTATTCAAACAAAAGCCACTGAAGAAAGTAAGAGCTTTAAAAACCCAAGTCACAGAAACCGGTGTCCAGAACAAAATGTGAATGGCAGTTGAAGGTCAAGAAATACATTTTATGGCATTATCAAAATAGAATAACAAATAACAAGCAATTCCCAGTACATTGCCTTAACTTGCTACTGCAATTGTCTCTTTTATTATTACTATTACTATTATTATTATTATTATTATATTGTAGCTGGTTTATGCAATTGAATTGGCAATTCTTTAGAAGGAGTGGGGGGGGGGGGGGGGGGGGGGGGGGGGGAGGAGGAGGAATACTCAGTTGGGAATAAAACCCAGGTTTCCTAACCCCATCTGACTTAGTCTGGCGTAGTGAGACCCTTTACCAAACCGCTACACTGGGAATGGGTCTGGAGACATGGCCATACCAAGCATGTTCTGCCACACATAATTATCGTGGCGGTCAATTACCATTAGCAAATTTCCGGGAATAGCCCTCCTCAACCACAAACAGAAATTCCTGTACGTGTCAGCCACCCTTTCAACGCTAGGTTTAGCAATTACGGCTAATTTGCGGTAGAAATTCAGGTATAAAGGAGGTGGGACACTCACTACTTCCACATTCCTCCAGAAAAAATTTGGTATGGCCATGTTCCCAGGCCCTCAGCATGCTACGTGGGTCTGGAGGACCCTGGTAGTGAGCGGCCATTACTATATACTACTAGCAGGGTTTCATACAGAGGTAGGGGGCACCCTGGGATTCCCCCCCCTCCCCCCCCCCCCTCCAGAATTTCATGAAATAAATTAATAATATTTACTACTTAATGGTATTCTGTGGTTATGATTTATAATGGTATTCTGTGAGTTTGTTGTTTGTATATATCTAATAGTTGGTGAAAGTTCACTTCAGTTAATGGAGGTCCTTCAAATGCAATATATATTAGTCTTCCAAGATTGGTGTCACTAATTCTAGACCCGAGACGATTTTTAATTAAATGGATGTGGTTTCAGCAAAATTGGGTGTGGTCAATCAAACGTGTGGTCCCCCCCCCCTCTTTCCTAAACTCTTCCCCCCCCCCAGAAAAAAAAAATTACTTGAGCACAAATGGCGAGCGAGCCTAAAACTACACTATTGTTAAACAATTAATTTTAACTTCAACAGTCGAGCTACTAAAAAAAAATCAAGTTTAAACTATGTGTATACGGTAAAGGGGTTTCAATGCCATAGTAACCACTCCATGCAACAGTTAGAATTGAAAAAAAGCAACAAAAACAAGTAGCATTATTTACACGTTTTCTTTGTGATATTCTTTAGCTAAGTAAAGGCACAATACTTTCACACAACTGAACATACCTACACAAGGCTTACCTTCATAGTTACTCTAGTGGACAAAGAATTTTCAAGCAAATACTGTTTAGTAGGGCTGATAACTGTGACAAATAGCTTATTAACTTACCACCGCCACTAACTCGAGAAATGGAACTCCGTTAAGTTTTTGAGTTTTAACTAAGAATTCAGAGCGGTACACAATTCAATTTTAGTATGATACAGGTAATGATAGCTAAACCGAAGGATTCCGTTTAGTGAAGTTTGGGACGGGGTCGAACAACGAGCTAACACAAAAATACGAGAAGGTCAAAGGACAAAATGACATACGTACGTCCAAACATACATATAAATAAACAAACATCCTCGATTTTCAATTGTGTTACCCCTGTAAGTGTCTCGCTCGCTCGCCAAATATAGAGCACAAAAAACGAGAAGACTTCCTCCACACACAATGAACTTACATTTGAACACTACATTCCAGCAGAATAATCCTATTGGAACCAATTGACCACTCTTTTGAGTGGAGTAATTAGGTAAAGGGTCAAGCTAGCAAGATTAATAGTAGTGCTAATATGAGTGACTAAAAGCTAGCATTTAGGTACTCCTTCTCACCACAAAAGGTTTGGTTCATGTATCCACACCCTGATGGTTTAGTTCACTCATTTTCTTGAAAGGTTAACAATCACCAACATTATATAGCACGTTATCTCCAAGTATGCAGTACTGATGGACCACATTGTTAATCAGAATTGAGTATGATGCATGCAGCAACCAGCTAATATGTACCTGTGGGGAGCCCCAGAACGAAGTACTTTTCTGGACCAGGGTCGAACTTTAAAATAGTGTTACGCACGTACTTGGCGGCCCATTCACTGGCAGAGTCGTAATCATCCAGTATTACCAGCCTCATCGTTCTCTGTGAAGGTGTACTACTAGCGCAGATTAGTAGTGAGCAGTCTGGTGTGAGACGGTAGCTGCACTACCTACTGCATAACCTTAGGAAACACACGCCCCCTGATAACCTTACCTAAGTGAGTTTGTGATTTTGAACACTCTTTACCAGCGCGGTTCACAAGGCGGGGAGTGGTTGGTAAGAGGTTGACAATGTGTGACAACACTACCGTACAAAAGACCTTCCATTCCTCCCTATACTTTAGTGGTTATGTTGCGTGCGTCTGATGAGATCTCTGGAGAGAACCAGCCAACAATGGCTAGATTTACGCTGCAGTATTTAATATTCATTGCCCTAGGACTATTCTGCAGCTATATTATGCTCTCTGGGATCTCCAATACTGTGGCTCGCCCCAGCATAAAGGAATTCCACTTGGAGAGTGTGCGAGATATTTTGCAGCGAACAAACTGCTCCTTAGTGAAGCAAGAGAGTCAAGTGTCTCCAAGTATCAGAGACTTTATGACTACCAAACTGAGGTACCAATTTGAAGTGAATATAGTCGATGAAATGGCAATTGGAGAAGACGGGCACTGTAGAGCTAAGAAGGTATGCTGTAGTAGCTAGGAAGTAGGAGAAGGTTTGAGACTGCACACACAGCAATTCAAACAAGTGGAATGCGGAGTAATCTGTGACTGCAGAGAGTATGACACATGCAGAATTATACATACTCTATTCTAACAAACGAATATCGACGTGGCTAGAGAGCCGGCAACCGGCTCTGGTTAAATTCTCTAAAAGAGCCGGCAACCGGTTCATTGAAATCATATTTTTACAAGTATCTATTCATGAACTCAGGAAGGGACCATTATAGGAGCCGTCAGTTTAAATGCGCTAATTGAGCATACCGACCTTAGAACCCGGAAGCGTAATGACCAACGAAGCTCCCAGACAGCTGCAGTCGTCCAGACTTTCTTTCTGCATCGGAGAGAAGTTTTATTCCTTCACGGATTTGGAGGTCAAAGTGAAGAGTTTTGAAACTGCCAATGCAACAAAGTTTTGGATTCGGGACTCTAGGACTATTGAGAGTGCCAGGAAAAGGACCAACAGACCACTGTTAGATTGCCTGAAATACTATCAAGTGTCCTTTCGATGCATACATGGTGGCAGAAAGTTTAAGGCTAGAGGAGAAGGAAAGCGGGCTACTGCGTAAGTATATGTACCCTAGTGGTTGTCTGGCTCCAACTACTTTCATCGAAATATGTCTTATTGTCTTATTTGTGGAGGAAGCTGGTCTCGCTGGCCAGACCCTTCACCTAATCGCTAGGGGGAGAGGAAGAATCTGTTCATACACACACATACACACATATGCACACACACACAATATACATGCATATATCTCTCTACACACAACATGCATGCATATACCGTATAGCGGATATAATTCACAGGTATGAACTTTTGCATTTTTCGAGGATTTGCTATCATTCTTGTAACTTTTTCCTACCAAATTTCTGACTCAATGGTTACTTGAAGGAGTGTATTGAAGCATTCACAAAATTTAACCAACGAAAACTCTTCCAAGCCCCAATCCACGAAAGTATAATAAAACTCTTATATACGGTACACTCACAAACAATACCAACACACATGCATATACACACATCACAAACCACACATATAGCACACCAATGCAATGCAAATGGATACACATGCACACACTTTAAATTATGGCTCCAATGTCTCAGGGAATTTACTCTACTAGTGATATATTTATGTATGTATAAGTAATAGCACGGGTAGGAGTGAAATTTGTCTCGAAATTTTCACGACTAACCGTGCTATTAAATATTAATACCATAGCTTTTACACGAAATTGGTGTTGGTGTTGAAGGAAAGGGTTGAATGATAATAAGTTTACTCAGCTACGGAGATTTGCAATATTTCGCGTTGCCAAGTGGTATTTCATGTCGTTAGGTGATATTTCACGCTGTCAAGTAAGTTCGCTAGTCCCCGCGAAATACGCTACAGATATCATTTTGACGCAATACATTTCCTATGGGAAGGAGAATCAGCTGTGATATCTGTTGGGTTGCGGAATGGCTAATACCCAAACCAAGATACTCTTTCCCAACCAAGTTGCTGGGCGAGCTGATGCTACTCTCATTAACTGGGGCGTAACTCCCAACCACTGGTGTCACCTTCTGAGTCAGTTCTTTACTGAATAAATAACTAAAATGTTTAATTATGAATTATAAAGAACATATGCCAAAGGCACCGAGAGCACTAAGTGAAATAGGACTGTAGTCCTTACAAGTAAAAGATGAAACCAAAAATAGACAGTTTAAATATGATATAAGTAATATCGGTGATATAAAAACTGTTTGACTACCTTGGATGAGTTCTTTGGCTGTAAAACAAGGGTGAGACAATAGATGACTAAGAATGACAAGCGAGAACTAAAAACTTGAACTATGACAACTGTTTATATGTTAGGGGATATGCGTGATGAATAGTTCGAGGTAATGAAGGGCGATATAAATAGCTCGAAGTCATGAAGAGCGATAATTGACGACGAGAACGCTGACGAAGACATCGACGAGGAAACTGAAGGCAGAAAAGAAATAAAGATAGGGAAAGGAAATAAAGTAAGTGAAATAACATGAAATAAATAAAGTATACAAATCAAAGAAGATTATTTCAGTCATGGCTTCAACATGCCGCCCGCCAAAGGACGACTGTCCTTTTCAGACTCCTCTGACAGAATAAGTGCGAGTTTGGTTATTGGACGCTTGTATATAGAAGTAGAAGTACGAACACTAGCCACACGAACTTTCCCATCTTTTCCAGGATAGACTGAAACGATTCTACCAAGAGGCCAATGATTACGAAATTGATTGTCTTCAAGGATGATAACAATGTCACCAATGGTCAAATTTTGCATAGGAAGTTGCCACTTTGACAATCGCTGTAATTGCTGAAGATATTCTTTCGACCATCGTCGCCACCAGTGTTGAGAAATGTTTTGGACTAGCATCCAACGTTTGAGGGGAGAATGAACTTCGGTCAAATCAGCTTCAGGCAAGGCATTTAAGGGCCTCCCAATTAAGAAATGTCCAGGCGTCAGGACATCAATAGCATCGTCTGCATGACTTGAAAGTGACAGAAGAGGACGACTGTTCAAACAGCTTTCTATCTGACACAAAACAGTAGAAAATTCTTCAAAATTAAGAATTAGTTGACCTATGATGCGACGAAGGTGCAATTTTGCTGACTTCACTGCAGCCTCCCATAGTCCTCCAAAATGTGGTGCTCTTTCAGGAGAGAAGTTCCACTTGATTCGATGGTTCAGTAAATATTGGTGAACCAAATCTTTAGTAGGTTTCGAGGACAACTCCTGATAAAATTTCTGGAGATCATTGTGAGCACCTTTGAAATTGGACCCATTATCACTAAATATTTCCTGTGGAAGACCACGTCTAGCAATGAAACGTTTGAACGCTGCAAGAAAAGCCTCCGTAGACAGATCTGACACACATTCCAGATGAGTAGCCTTTGTGCTAAAGCAAACAAATATACACAAATAAGCTTTAATAATAACAGGTTTCCTAGTGTGACCCTTCTTCAATGAGAAAGGCCCAGCAAAGTCTGATCCAGTTATTGTGAATGGAGGACTTGGAATCATTCTGGCCTTAGGAAGTTGACCCATTTGCTGTTTTTGAGCCTTGGCTGTTGAACGCCTGCAAGTGACACATCTCCGGCAAATGTCTCGTACCAGTCGTCTGACTCCTATGATGTGGATTCTTGAACCTACAGAACTGATAAGGAGAGAAGGACCACAATGACACAAAGAAACATGTAAGTTAGAAACTAATAAACCGGTCAGTATATCATTGTTAGGAAGAATGATAGGATGTTTTTGATCGAACGACAGAGATGAATTTGAGAGACGACCGCCTACTCTCAGCAGGTAATCTTTGTCAATGAATGGATTAAGAGATATAAGACGTGAATTTGCTTTGATCGGTTGTCATGACAGAGTTGTAAAAGCTCATCATGGAAATGACGGTTTTGGGCTAAAGAAAATAAGTGTGCTTCTGAAGAATTCAGCTCTGAAACTGACAATCTTGTATGTATGTTGATTGGTTTGTGAAGTCTTTTCGGTGAATCCAAGCATTAACTCGTAATAACCGATTATAATTGCTAAACCTTCCTTCAATCCAATGTACAGGATTCAAAGTGACAGTGCAAACATTTTTGAGCTCTGAAGTACATGCTACAGGAGGTGACATTGGTTGAGAAGGCCAATCAATGGGATCTGAATGAAGCCATTTTGGACCGTTCCACCAGAGATCATGGGTCAATAACTCTTGTGGAAGAAGACCTCTAGAAGCACAATCAGCTGGATTAGAAGTTGTGGGAACATGATGCCAAACACTAGAAGGAAACAAAGTTAAAATGTTAGAAATTCTATTTCCCACAAACGTTTTAAAGCGACAGGGACTACCATCCAACCAGTGCAAAACTATGGTGCTATCACACCAAGCAAATACAGAATCTAAGCTAATTCCCATAGCAAGTCTGACAGAATTAAGTAGCTTAGCCAACAAGTGAGCACCACAAAGTTCTAACCTGGGTATAGACAGCTTCTTTAGTGGTGCAACCTTAGTCTTTGCAGCTACTAATACTACAGTGGGTGGTCCATTTGAATACGTTGCACGAACGTAAACAACAGCAGAGTAAGCAGCTTCAGAAGCATCGCAAAAACCATGAAGTTCAACTGATTCCTTGACAGATAAAGTTCTGAAGTAGCACCTATTAAAGGGTTTGTCTTTCAACAAAGGAAGTTGCGCTTTCCATTGTTGATGATGCTCCTGAAGATCTGATGGAATTTCCTCGTCCCAGCCAAGTTTGAGCTCCCATAAACGCTGAAAGAGAATTTTCATGACAACAATCGCAGGAGCCATCCACCCAAGAATATCAAAGGTGCGTGCAATGTCACTAATAACCTCTCTCTTTGTGGAGCTATGGGAATTAATTATTCCAACACTTACATACAGTGTGTCAGCAGTGGAATCCCAAGCCAAACCTAGAGCCTTAGCATGCTGCACTGTAGTATTGTCTGACAGAGTTTTGACTGGAGTAGGCTCATGCAGGGATGGATCAATAGCATCCAAAACTTCTTTAGAACTGCTTCTCCACTTGCGGAGATCAAATCCACCTTTACCAAGGAGTTCACGAAGTTGCGAGTATAGATCTATAGCTTCTTCAGGAGTGTTTGCACCTGCCAAACAGTCATCTACATACATAGAAGAGAAAACATGTGGTTTAGCTAGTGGAAATGAATCACCAAAATCATGAGCAGTTTGTTGAAGTGATTGGATTGCTACGAATGGAGATGAGGCGACACCAAATGTCACTCTAGTCATTTGATAATCCTTCACTTCAGACACGGTGTCTGGTCTCCAAAGAAAGCGATGAAAGTTTTGATCTGCTTCACAGAGCTCTACAGCACGATACATTTTGCTTATATCGGAGGAAACAGCCACTGGATAGGTCCTAAATCTTATGAGAATATCACATATATTGGAATACAATGTAGGACCTACTATGAGAGTGTCATTGAAAGAAGAACCAGAAGTGGTCTTAGCACTGGCATCAAAAACTACTCTGAGCTTTGTGGTAGAACTACTTTCCTTCACAACACCATGCATTGGCATGTAATAGGATTCTTCGGAAGAGAGTTGAAGAGCTGGAATAGGAACTAACTTAGCATGGCCAAGATCCAAATACTCTTGAACAACTTGCTGAAAGGCTTCCCAGTTACCTCTCCTGATGAGAGACTTCTCATTGGAAAAAAACCGTTGCAATGCCTGAGCTCTAGAGTTTCCGAGTTTTGGAGCATCTGGCTTTCTGGGAAGAGTCACTTTGTATCGACCTACAGAAAATACATGAGTAGTATTGTAATGGTCAATAGAGATACTTTCTTCATGGGTAAGTGAATGGGAGTTTTCTGAGACTTCTTCAATTTCCCAGAAGCGTTGCAGAAGAGCATCTGTGTTTGGACTTGGAATGACATGAAATGCTGAGCTTGAAGTAAAGTCTCGCAATGAATCATCTCGATTGTAGCGACCAAGAATTGCCCAGCCAAAGACAGTATCCTTGGCAACAGGTTGGTCTTGTTGACCCTTTCTTATACCTGGAAGTACCAAATCTTGGTATATATTACAACCTAGCAACAAATCTACTTTGCCAGATTGAAAGAACAATGGATCTGCCAAGTCAAGATTCTTCAAATGAGGTAAGTTTCTGAGGTGAGTTGCATCAACTGATGGCAAATCACATGTTACTTTAGAGACCACTGCAGCTTCGAAATTTAGTTTAAATTGTTTAGAGTTTTTGTGAACAATAGTTAAGTTGACTATATGTGATATAGATCCCACGTGTGCTCCCATGGCTCCTGATATAGAGATGCTGTGATAAGATTTCGGCAGTTGAAGTTGTTTCACTATTCGTTGAGAAACCAGAGAAAGTCCTGCTCCAGAGTCTAGAAGGGCTCTAACCACAATTTGCTTGCCAGATGGGCCTTTTAGAATGACTTGACTGGTCATGGACAATGAAGATTGGATCTCTCCTTGAGGTTTGATGTGCTCAATTGGAACTTCAGTAGAATTAACAATTGTGTTGGTTTCAACATTGTTATTGCTTGTTTGTTCTCTATGTAACATTGTATGGTGAGATTTAGAGCATTTTTTACAACGACCAGTATTCTTGCATTCTTTTAAGGAATGTCCATAATGTAAACAGTTAAAACAGGCCTTTGAGGAGTGAGCTTGTGTCTTTCTGTTTTCAACACTCATTGATTTAAAAGTTGGACATAAATACAGAGGATGAGAATTTCCTTTGCATACAGAGCAATGAGACCTTGAGTTGGCAGGTTGTGAGGCATTTACAGAGGCTTTATGTTTTTTAACCTGGTTACACTCAGATTTAACCTCAAGCTTAGAAACTGAAATGGTTGTCATTGGGGTAGTTTGCATTTTGTTTTTTAGAAATGCCAAGAAAACTGCAACATCTGGTACCTTCTTATAATCTTTACTGTAAGTAAGCCAAGACTCCTGAAGTTTCTTATTTAATTTGGTTGTAAGAACAGATGTTAGAAACGCCCCTAAGTCATATTGTTTAGCATCTTTCAGGCAACTTATATTATGATCTATAGTATCTATGAACATACACAATTCATCATGGGTACCTTGCTTGATAGAAGAGGATTCTATCAAAGATAGGGCATAAGTTTGATGTACCAATCTTTTTTGATCATATCTCTCAACCAGCATTTGAACCAAATCATCATACTGAGTTTCAGATGAAGTTGCTCGATGAAGAAGAGGTATGACTTTAGAATCTTTTATTGCTTCTCTTAAGTTATTATACAATATGATGGAATAAAATTATCATAAACCAACCTAATTACATGTTTAAAAATGTATAAATTTATGTAGAACTTTTCGTAAAGATTGTGAGGCTGGACTTACTGTGTGTGCATCCGAAGATGGCACGGCTCGGATTGTTACAATGTTTGAAAGCACTCACAATCACGAAGTCAGTCAGGTAAGATTTATGTTATTTTCAAATTATATCTGATATTTGATCATTGTTGTTCATACAGGAATTATTCAAGCAACTTCCACAACAAAGGAAGCTCACTCCTCATGAACAAGAACATGCTAAATATCTGCTGGAGATGAAAGCTAATAAAAAGATGGTGAAGAATGACTTGGTGGAGTCAACTGGAAAATCTATAGTGTTGAAAGATTTAAGTAATTTAATGACAAAGGCAAGATGTAATAATACCTGAAATGATTTGGAAGCAACAGTGAAGAAGCTAACTGACAAATTTGGTATGTTAATAGTTAAATTCCACTAAGCCTTTAAATAGCAATCAGGGCCATATTTAGGTGGGGGGCAGGGGGGGGGGGGGGGGGGCGGGGGGGGGGGGGGGGGGGGGGGCCCCCCCCCCCCTAGTAGCATCATAACACTTAAATATGTTTTTGAATATTACCCTTATTTTCTTTATGATGAATAATTTGTATAATGATTAAAAATTTGGTTAAAAAAATGGAAAATTAACCTTGCTATATGCTATACGCTATAGCGAAATTTCGACATTCGCCCCCCTCCCCCCCCCCCAGAATTTTTTTTCTAGATATGGCCCTGGCAATCATTGAAGTGTTGAAAAATGAAATGTAAGGAATAGTATTTGACAAATAGAATCTAGGCAATATTTCTAAAGTAGTTAGCTAGCATTGATTGTTCACTGAGCCACTGTAAATTATTGCATGTCTGAGACCAGTTAATGAAAGGACAATTAGTAAAATTTTAAGAGAGTAATTAAATATTTAAGAAATTAGATATATTTAAAATTTAGAACATTTGTGACCGTAGGAAAATCGAGCATAACGTGGCCCTCTCAAAAAAATTTTTCTTCGTTAGGTAGAGATTGAGCTCTCCAAGTTTTAGATCGATAGCTAAAACCCTCGCTGTTATACGCGACCAAACCTTTCCACTCAGCAGGCTATTTTAATACATTTTTAAGACTAAATCGATCTTTTTCCGGCAATTACGCACGCCGCGTTGTGCCCAGTTTTCCCGTAGATGGTCACATTTGTAGACATACATACATACATACATACATACATACGTCATGCATGAATATACATATACTAGTGGTGTGCTCGAATAGTGCAGTGTGGTGAGCGAGTGGTGTCTTTATTTTGTCCATACTATTTAGGTATAAACTAATAACTTATAGAGCTCCATCTTTATTTCAAAAAAATTCTTTTTAATTTGAGTCTTACAGTACCAGTGGGGGGTCTGCATAGAAGAGCCCAAATAATTCGTTCATTCCATTTGTTTCTGGGACTTTATAATAAGAATAGCCAAATATCCTACCTCAATCAACAATCAAATAGAAATATTTACATATACCTTTCAGTAGCTGCTGGAGTTAAAACTCTTGAAGTCACATTTCTGCAAACCTTTGAGCCAGGCTTTTGATAATCTAATCAAGGGATCTAATCCTAAAAGATTTATGATATTAGAGTTCAAAAATTAAAAGTGATAGAAATAGGTAGCAACATTTGAATGTTGTTTTTATTATTATTATTAGACTGACCTGATATGTTTGTCTTGGACTGATTCTTCCGCCAATGAACTTTGCTGAAGAACACTTGTTATATTTTTTTTTCTGTCTCTTTTTTTTGTCCTAGCCCTATCACTTTCATTTCTTTTAGCTAGTTTTGCTTGTCTCTGCTCCACAGTTTCCAGTTTCCTCCTCTTTTGGTCTCTTTCATTCCTTTTGTCTAGTCTAGCCCTTACTTTTTCTCGCTCCGTGATATCCATTTCAGAAAACATTGCTACTTAGCAATACTTGTGTTCATGCGCACTGTAATAAATTTATGATTAATGCAATTAATTGAGTTACTACCTGAGAGTGTCTCGCTCGCCAAGTCTTGGTCAACTAATTTGAGGTAGTGTGTGTGCACCATTTTATTGTGTACATGCACTGATGAAAGTGTATTGAATTATTAATGTACAAACTCTGGTGTGGTACACAGGGGTCAAGTGTTATTGTGTTGGGTTATTGCTTGGTGTTATTGTGTCCACCTGAGTCAATTATTACGGTTGTTGCGTCCCCATTGGGTACACAATGAACATTTTAATAATTGGACACCACTGGAATATCACTCATTAGTTGGCGCAACATCCAATCTCACATATCAGTGGTGTTATTGTTTTGCTTTTTTTTGTAATAGGTGTAAACCATAGTTGAATAATCTGTTTGTGGTGTATCACTGCACAACTTAGTTTAGTGATATGATATGTAGGGCATGAGGGCATGTACAGTTTCAATTAACTCCGCGTTACAGTTTCACTTCTATAGAGGTCTGCATTTCAACCATATTCACATACCATTGCCATGTCCACTATTTTCTTTCTCTACTCCTATTCAAAACTATTGAGTCAGTGACCATTCATTTTTCACTAGTAAATTAAAATTGAACATTTAAGCTCTGCACTTGCACTCCATTTACATGCACTCTTATTTGTCGTAACGAAATACTGTGGTAGGCAAACTCAGCGTAGATTGTCAATATAAGGCATTTTGACCGAAGTAGTTAGCAAAACAACATGACAGGTGTGGCTGTAATATGACGTATAGATTAAGTATTGGTTTTACTTTTCACACTTCATGAAGAAAATAGCTATGTTTATTTGAGTTTTCAACTACTTGACAATTACAAGTATACAATCACAATTGGGATGATGTAATGACTACAGCTAATTACAATTACCAATTGCAATTACCACAACACAGAATTCTATAGCTAAATGTAGAGGTGTGGCTTAGTAAATGACAACAGCACTTCTGGTCAGGATGGTACGCAATGTTTTATTCATGGTGTTGAGTGGATGCTCAGCTGTGTACATATGTGTACTATATTTATGTGACATACCATTGGTGGTGCTGTATGTGTACGAGTATTTTGACGAGGCCAGTTAGATAGAACCTACCTGCGACTGCAATTTATTTTCTGGCATATTTATCTATCAGTGATCATAGTGAAAAATAATCGCCAATTCCATTTTAGCTATCATTTCCTTGAACACTAGTTCAGGTGGTCCTAGCTGATTCTTTTTGCAAAATATTGAATTATCTACTACTGTTGCTTGCAAGTGCGGGCTCCAATAACATTACCTACCTTTCCTTAGCAGCTGGCCGCTATAATTCCTACTCCTATGAGCAAAGTTGTGTGTATACATTATGAATCACTGTTTGTTTATGTGTGTGTGTGTGTGAGTGTGTGTGTGTGTGTGTGTGTGTGGATGTGAGTTGAAGTATATCTAACTGGTGTTTGTTTTTGTTCGTGTCCTCACTTTTAATTAGAACAGGTATATTTTGTGTGTGCTACAATTTTAACGGCTTGTCGATTGATACTATTTATCCGAGTTACTCCATAAGACATCAAGACAATTGTCTTCTATGAGCTCTCTGTATTTTCTACTGTGATTTCTAAAATATATTTTTTTGTGTGTGTGCATTTTTAGACTACAACATTTGTCACTGACCCTGATCATGCATGTGGTAACAACCACGTAATGTGTACATGCCCCGTATTATTTTAATTACATGTATTTTTATAGTCAATATTGCTATTTTAGTGAAAATTATGGAGGAATTCATAACATTGGCGGTTCTGCGTACATCACCTAGGAAAACTATGGACCAATTGCAGCACACTCACACACACAAACACATACGTAAAGACACGCACAAATACACACAATTACCAGTTTCTGAACTTTTTAATGTGTAAAGTGGCAGAGTAGAATAGGAGGAGTTGCAAAACAGCATGGCGAGGCAACCATTTACGATCTAAAATTTCCTAGAATAGCACGTAGGATATTTTACAAATTTTTTCTAAGACTTTTTTATTCATAATTCATTAGATATTATCTTATCTCGACTCTATCCCCAGTGCCAGCCAATCTTATCTTTCAATTCTCAATTGAATAAGGTAGCCCATTAGAGTGAAGATAATATCTATATAGGTGATCGTGTTTGAGTGGAATACGCATAATTGGAGTTCATGAATTATTGGCAAGAGAGTGAGACACTCTCAGGTGTAGCACAATCGAGATTTTGGTGTGAAAGTATATGTGACCATCAACAGAAAAATCAAGCACAACGTGGCCCCCTAAAAAAACAATCATTTTGCTTACGCGTCCTTCATCGGCCAGAGATTGAGCTCTCCAAGTTTTTGAGTGATAGCTAGAATCGTCACCGACATACGTGACCAAACCGTTTCATTCCATGGGCTTTTTTAATACATTTTAAAGAAATAAATCGATCTTTTTCCACGCGCCATGTTGTGCCCGGTTTTCCCGTAGACGGTGACACACATATATATAATATAAATATATATATTTATTTATTTATTTATTTGGTATGTATGTCCAGTTATTTCTCCCGTGCTTCTAATTACGTAAATTGGTTAAGGCGTCCTTTCCATTCAATTATTTTATGTATGTTGCGGTAGTTAGGCAACCCTTTACCTTCCCACATCACTTAGGAACAATAAAATTGTGTTTGTTAGCTTAACCACACACTTTATATGAGGAGCTCTTACCTGACTAGAATAAGGCAAGTTTTATGTCAGGTATGGAACTGGCTACTGGCATGGTCGATTCCATTGCTGTCTCACTGTTAGCAGGGTTTTGTATCCTAGGATGCGTGGGATATCGGCAGTGTGATGAGCTCACCACACTGTGGTATTGGAGCGCATGTTTGTTAATTATAGGGGTGCATTCAAAGTGCACAATGTGGTGAACAAACTAGCATCAATTTTAAAATACCCTCTGTGGTGCCAAACATTATTTTACATTTTCAACTATAACTCTGTTTATTTAACGGATGCCATGTATAATGTAGGAGCATGTGTGGATGTCTTGGTGAATGAAGAGGACGTCTTTTATGGGTTTCTTTTCCAGGACACATCTATGAAAGAAATTTTCTCAGCCTATCCTGAACTCATTTGTGTATATGCAACCTATAAGCTATTAGAGCTAAGGTTTCCACTGTATATTATCCTTGTTGAAGATGGAAATGGATGTAGTGAAGTGGCCGCTGCATTTTTGTTATTGGAAGAAACCGAGGAATCTTTGCAAAAAATTATCGATCTTTTTAAGGAGCGGAATCCGGATTGGCCTTCTGTTCGTGTCATTATGACTGACAAAGACATAAATGAACGTGACGTTCTAGCTCGTAGTTTTCCTAACTCTAACCTTCACATTTGTTTGTTTCATACATTCCGAACGTTTCGGAGAGAGATATCTGTGGAGAAATTTGGTATATCTCTTCTGGGCAACGTAATTTGTGCCTGGAACTATTGCAACAGATGGCATATGCTAACTCTCAGGAGAAATACTTGGACATATACATCAGGTTTAAAGACTGTGTTCCTGTGCAAGTGCTCAAATGTTTTGATGATAATTGGCATTCAATTCGAATGCAGTGGGCCTTAGGCATGAAATATTCTCAAGAAAATGAGGTAAGAAAGTAATTTTGTATTTGTGTGCTAAAATTGATTGTCTTTTGTTTTTGTAGGTGAGAGCTTGTCAAGAATTCAAGGTAATTCAGATGGTCAAAGTAACTTCAATTTGATACTACAGAAGTTATCAATACTCAAGAATGAGGTAAGTAGTAATTCCATATTTGTTGGCTAAAATTACAAATAATAACACTGGTTTATTTTTTATCTTAGCTGAGAGCTTGTTCAAGAGTTACTGGTGATTGAGATTATCAGAATGGCAGATGTTTGATACTACAAAAGTTACCATTAATCAGGTAAGAGAGTGATTTTGTATTTGTTTGCTGAAATAAAAGGTCATAACTGCTATTATAGTGTTTGCATGAACTAAGCTAAAACATAGTAACAATACTTAATTTTATGTTACCTAACTATCAGGCTCGCTTGCCATTTGTGCTCAAGCACACCACTAGTTTATTGGTATATATGGACGTACGTATGTCATTTTGTACTTTGACCCTCCGTATTTTGGTGTTGGCTCCGCGTTCGACCCTGTCCCAAACTTCACTAAACAAAACCATCTTGTTTAGCGACCATTACCCGTATCAACTTAGAAATTGAATTGTTTACCGCTTTGAATTGTTTTGCTGGTGCAGTTAAAACGCAAAAACTTATGGGAGCTCCATTTCTATTCGAGTTAGTGGCGGTGGTAAGTTAATACGCTATTTGTCACAGTTATAAGACCTACTCAACGGCATTTACTTGAAAATTCATTGTCCACTAGACGAACCACGAAGGTAAGTCTTGCGTAGGTATGTTCAGTTGTGTGAAAGTATTGTGCGTTACAACTACTATTAAGAATATCACAAAGAAAAATTTATATAACGTGACTTGATTTTGTTGCTTCTTTTTCAATTCAAACAGTTGCGGGGAGCGGTTACTATGGCATTGAATTCCCTTTACCGCATATACTTAATTTAAAAACTCAACTTTATTTTAGTAGCTTGAGTGTTAGTTGTTAAAATCAAGTGTAGTTTAAGGCTCGCTCGCCATTCGTGCTCAAGCACACCACTAGTTCTAAATAATACCTGCCTATGGCTAATCGTTGGTTAACGTTTCTAGCTTGAAGCTCACTAACGGAAAGGCAGAGAAGATCAGTCGTTTCCTCACGAACTTGGAGGTGAATAAAACAAGACTATTGGAGGAGCCCATCACTTACTAATTGGAAGCTTCAACCATTGGAGGGGAATGGATTAGAAGACAGATGTTGGGCCAGTTGTGGAAGTAAATGGTATGTATGTAATCAGATTCCATCTCTTTCTTGCTACATCCTACAGTATAGTCATGCAATAATATTGGCCTACAGTTTTCTGTGCTGTTAACAGCCAATAAATACATACAGTAGAACTTCAGTTATTTGAACACGTTCGGGACTGAGAGGTGTTCAGATATCTGGAGTTTTCAGATAACTGAACACCATACAAATTCAGCACTAATATTGGGGTGTGGTCAAGCAATCATGTCTGTATGTGCTACTATTAAATTTAGGGGGTTCGGTTAACTGAAATGGAGATGAAATGTTCAGATAATTGTAGTTCCAGATAACTGAAGTTCTACTACATTTAAATATAACTTATCCACAGACTTCTTGTTGAAGTCTTCTGGGGTCACAAAGGTCAAGTTCTCTGTGAAGATTTTATAAATAAATGGCAGGATAGTGGCACGTGCTCACTGTTTAATACATCCTTATAATTATAAGGAAGCTTTACATGTCCCAATTATTACCTGAAGTTTTAAAGACGCATTAGTTTCCAGTATGCTGGCTTTCTATGGTGTGTGCAAATCGTCCTGCAGGTGTAATTATTATAGAAATATAACCAATTATCTTGCAGTTTTTTTTGTTTTTTTGTTTTTTTTTGTTTTTTTTTGTTTTTGTTTTTTTTTGTTTTTGTTTACCTGAAAAGTATCTTGATGAAATGTCGAAAGGTCAGGTTAAATTCTAAATATAAATACAAAGGCAAAGCTTTAGCTATTTTAATGCTTAAAATGAAGTCAATAGCTGGCGGTTCAGTTTTAATGATTTTTTGGGCCAGTAGTTCGACTGCCATATGGTGGTTACACTGGTGAAAGTGATGAATACTCACACTGTCGTCTTTATCGCTTTTTTCGCTGACCCACCATCGTCATTGACAATGTTTTACCAACCCATTATTGATGACTCTTTACCAACCTAGCTCGACTGATAAATTATTCATGAATTATACACATACAAAGTTATAAGCGTTGATTTAAGAGAACAAAATATATTAATTATGTGAAGTGTCAGCAGATGACCCCCCCAAAAATGCATACACCATTGTTGTTACTGACAGACAAGCGTATTATAAAAAAAAGAAAACTGCTTGGCAGGAAGGACTGAAATCTCTGAGGTAATTGAAGAATTTTTTGAGACTTTCAAAATAATATAAATTTTCAGAATTCAAATTATTCAGTCTCCATTGTGGTTTCAGTACTCTATATGCAGCTCATGTAAGTCTCTATGTGGACCAACAGGAAATTCAACAACCTTATCTGTTCTGGAACAATGAATGGATCAAACCCTTTACGAATAAGCCAAAGAATGCTTTGTACAAATAGTAGAATTTATTCTGATACATTAAGTAGCAATAGGTCATACGGGTCTTTCAAATGATTTTATTCCTACAAGTATAATCTAGTTGTGGTTTCAGATCATTAGCGACAATAGAGTCACCGAATTTAAAATATGAACCAATTAAAATTTTAATTGATGGGAATTAATTCTTTATATATGAGTATATAGGTTCATATAAATATATAAGGTAATTCTTTTAATATCTGATTTAGTATACAGTAATACATGTGCCATTTGGAACTAATACTTTACAATCATGTCCTAAATGTAGAGGTACTTTTATGACACCATTGTGAGTGTATGTATGTACCTTTGTTCCATTCCAGACCAGCGTGCAACATCTCATAGTTCTCTGCCAGTTTTGATCCCTGGAATTCTTCCAGCTACTAATATTCCAGCAGATGGTGGGAAGTTTTGTAGACTAGGAGTCCTGAGTCCTACAATTGTAAGTGAGGGGTGTGGTCTATTGGGGTATCCTGAAGTTATTTGTTAATTATATAGCTATTTATTCCAGCTAGATATCTTCACAATGTTATCACATGGTACTATCTCATGGGCTGTATTGCACAAGCTCATTACCTAGTAGTTATAGCAACCACTTGGCTTACCAGTTTTTTTTAGTTATCTTTCTATAATGAAGGTAGCCGCCAAAATATCAGCCTGGGATGTGGGAGCCCCTCTAGAGGTTTTAGGGCTAACTTTATGCTAGAGTTATCCAAACTCCCCATGATAGAGTGAACATTAAAGATAATGATATTCTGTATACTGTAAGTGTATTTCATGCATGCTTTTAACTGTAACGTTTGATTTTTTTATTTTGATTTTTTTTTGGGTTTTGTTTTGTTTTGGTGCTCAGTGGTTGCTGTCAATTCAAATTAATGCTTACTTATGGTAAATGTCTGTTGCTCTTCATACATTTTTTCACTGGTTCATGGTTGATTAAAAATAAAATCAGCTTATTTAACCCAAACAATAATTATCCATAGATTAATAGGCTAAACTTTGAGATACACCTCTTGGAATAATTTATCAGTTCTCACCTCTGAAATTTAGTGGCACACTGAAGTCAAAGTGCACTTGCCATTTAAATGTACCACAATTAATATTTTTTTCAGCAGCTCTTGCCTATAGTCCACTATGCTTTGTTAAGCTGTAGAAGTTGAAATGGTCCATATGTACTCGCATGTAATAGCGCTAGAATGTAGTGCAGCCATACAGTGGGTCTCATAGTCACTAGCACTCTTTGAAGTAAATTTCAAGTGCAGAAATAACTATATCCTAGATATCCCCCATGCAGAGCAGGGAAAAGCTTTACCTAACTTATGCAAGTAGAGGTACAGGTGAAAATTGGAGTTGCACATACTATAATAAATAAGCAAAAATAAATAAATATCGTAAAATCTCCATTCCATTGCCTATAAAAATGTTTCACTTGCTTTGCTCACTTGCCAATAATAATAATAACTAGTGATGTGCTTGAGCACAAATGGCAAGCAAGCCTAAAACTACACTATTGTTAAATGATTGATTTTAACTTCTAACACTCAAGCTACTAAAAAAATAGTCGAGACATGTATGCGGTGAAGGGGTTTCAATGCCATAGTAACCACTCACCACAACTGTTTGAATAAACATTTTTTTTTAAATCACGTTATTCTAATGTTTTCTTTGTTAAGTTCTTTAGTTAGGTAGTAGCTCTAACGCACAACACTTTCACACCACTGGACATACCTACACAAGACTTAGCTACCTTTGTGGTTAGTCTAAGGCAAAAGAATTTTAAATACTGTTACGTAGGGCTTATACATAACTATAACAAATAGCGCATTTTAGTTTTAACTGCACCCACAGAAGAATTCTAAAAGGTAAACAATTGAATTTCTAGGATGATACGGGTAATGATCGATAAACCAGAGAATTCCATTTAGTGCAGTTTGGGACGGGGTCGACCACCAAACTAACACAAAAATGCCAGGGTCAAAGTACAAAAATGACATACGTACGCCCAAACATATATAACTATATACTAGTGGTGTGCTTGAGCACAAATGGCGAGCGAGCCTGATAGCTAGGTAACATAAAATGTTACTATTTTTAGCTTACTTCATGCAAACACTATAATAGCAGTTATGACATTTAATTTCAGCAAACAAATACAAATCACTCTCTTACCTTATTAATGGTAACTTTTGTAGTATCAAACATCAACCATTCTGATAATCTCAATCACCAGTAACTCTTGAACAAGCTCTCAGCTACGATAAAAAATAAACCAGTGTTATTATTTGTAATTTTAGCGAACAAATATGGAATTACTACTTACATCATTCTTGAGTATTGATAACTTCTGCAGTATCAAATTGAAGTTACTTTGACCATCTGAATTACCTTGAATTCTTGACAACAAGCTCTCACCTACAAAAACAAAAGACAATCAATTTTAGCACACAAATACAAATTTACTTTCTTACCTCATTTTCTTGAGCAGTGGTAACTTTTGTAGTACCAAATTTGAGCCAATCTGACTATTTGAATTTACCAGTCACTGACTAGCTCTTAGCCACAAAAAAGAAAGGCCAGAGTTAATTTTGCATATTTAGCTAACAAATATGGAATTGCGTACTTATCTCAGCTTCCCTCGAGAAGTAGTAGCTTCCATAGCATTAATACTACGGCATTCTGACTACCAACGGCTCTTGACAACCAACAACCGGCACTCCGTATCCCCCCATAAACGGCGAAGTTTTGAAATTAAGTCTGGAAAAGGGTCTTCAATGCCATAGTAACCTGTCGAATCAACTTTTTGTGTCTTGAAAACAAGCGTTTTAGCAGGAATTTTCTCATACTTTGGAGCATAAGTATAAAGTAAGGTTTGCTTAATACTGTAGTTTTAGAATAAACTGGAGTCAAGCCTAAATAGCCGTGTTTTTAGGAGAAAAAAGTTCCCCGCGCGCGCGTTTAAAGAGCATACGTACCATCCATACATACATACATATAACATATACCCGATTTTGCATTATCCACCCCTAATACTGTCTCGCTCGCTTCGCTCGCTCGCCAATAAACAAACATCCCCGATTTTCTTCATTTTTACCCCTGTGAGTATCTCGCTCGCTATACTCGCTCGCCAATAATAATAATAATAATAGTAATAATGACAACATTTATTTTAAAGCTAATAACTGTCAAGACATGGGTTAGCACAATGCAGAATGGCTGCAATAATCCTATGTTGATTTCCTTATTTTTCGTTTTCCTTATTTTTATTTGTCCTTCATTTTATACTATCTTTTATGTGATTTGGCTGATATGATTTATCAGAATTAAAGTTGTTGGTGTAATGATTGTTGTGGGACCATCTCCTAGCAACCACACCTAACATTAAACAGACATATATATTCTCCTGATGTTCGTTTGTATGTGTGTATCTATGTCAGTGTTCCACTTTTGTGCACTTTTAATCTGAGTATGACCGGGCGTGTCAAACCTGCAGTGTGACTTACTCTGTCTGAGGGTCTAGTTATAGCTTGTGAGCAGTGTGCAGTATAGTGTAGGTAACTAAGGATCCTGGTGGCAGTACTACTAACTCGGGTGTGGATAGCTTGACCCCTTCAGCATCCATCCCCACAATTGTGATACTTAAGATTCTTTGTTTGCTATCAAACTCTTGTTTTCACAGAATTAGAATGGTAGTTTTATTATTTTCTTTCATCTAACAGAAATTTGAGAGGCCGGCACATTATGTAGCAGAATAAGAGAAGTAAAGGACTTTGATGAAGAGTGTACGTCCAACAGAATCCAGAGATTGGGTGACAGACAGCACATCAAGCATTGTCATTTACTAAACTTGTCAGAACTGATTTATATTTTTTTCAAATTTTTGTGACAAATATGTATGAACAACTTCAATGTTTCTACTCAGTCTTTACTCTGAGATACATGACATGTGCTATTACGCATCATCACTTAGCCTATGGTTGTAGCTAGCTACCTAGCTTTCAGTCATGGAATGACTCCTGTGTTGGTGGTCTGGTTGTTTACATGTCTTGGATACAACCTGCCTGGACACCAATACAACTTCCAACAGGAGCTGGCTGTGTGGCACCACATGTGGATGTGTGAGACATAATAATATGTAGCTATGCACCAACTAATGATGTACAGATGGTAGCTATACTTCTGGAACTCTATCTAGAATATACCAATGTACATGCGCCATGTGGAGCTGTAGCTATGGACCATTATATAGGAGTAGCTACATTGTGTGCATTAAACTAGTAGCGATATATTATTTAGTGTAAGGACAAACAAATAAAATGCTTTCCATGCATCAAGCAAAAACAAAACATCTAAACTGACCACAAAAAAGAAAAACATTGCTTTGAATGATAAATGTTCGGAACCAATATAGGCATTTTAAGTACAGAGTTCCACCATAGCATTCTCATGAGCTGCAATAAATAGATTCCACATACTGACACTCCCTTTTCATTACTTCCTTGTGGCATTACAGATCCACTATATTATTATACACAACTCAAAATATGACCTCCCAGATTAGCATAGAATCTAAAACTAAGAGGAAGTGATTAGCATTGTACACCAATTCTGCTGTAAAAGCTCACATGTAGTCCACCTGAACATTTTGTGTGTGGCAATCAATAGCTATTTTTAAAACCAAAGTGTGTAATGTGTTCAAGACTAAGTTAAGATTTTCCAGTCCAATCAGCTACTAACAACACACTTAGCCTCACCATTATGATATCATCACTATTCATGAGCTTCACATTTTTTATGCACAGGGACTGGGACCCCAGTGAATACTAGTTTACATGGAGGACTTACCTCATCAGTGTAATACATCATGTTTTATCAACTGAAAGTTTTATTAATTATTTTATTCACATTGTGTTGTTGTTGTTATTATTATCATTGTATACTATTATGATGATGATGATAATTTTTTTTAATTTGACTGATACATTCATAACTATGTACTAGCTAGCTAGCTAATAAAATACCACCTTGCCTTCTGAGGTCTGATAGTAAATGACTGGATGAGATAACACAAGCACCTCAGCAGTTTGGTTGTTCCAACCCTTGTTCAGAGTCCTATGCCACTTTCAAGGTACAACTGGAGTCAAGCTACTACTGGGAGTTTACTGACAGTGCAGAGAAGTGATTGTGAGAAGCATGTTCATAGCTCCTAAAGTTTTCTATCCTGTGGCAATAGAAACTATAGGAATAATAGGCCTAAGCTCCCTCTCATTCTGGAGAGCTCCATGGAGTCGTCTGGATCATGAATGAAACCATAATAGGTATAACTAAAGATATACACAATGGTATACTCAGGAACTCTTATATCTAATGTACAACAGTGTATATCCAAGTGACTTTTACACTCCAAATGTATAATTCTTGTGTATAATCTGGGGTTTCATGAATGTTCAGGTTCACCCTCACAAGAGTTGAGCTCTCCCTCTGCTGTGTTGTGCGTATGTTTGACAGTCCCCACTTATCTTGAACATTGTTGTGCATTCCACAATCACCCTCATTCCTGTAGCTATATAACTGTGGTGTGCATTCAAAGTATTATTATTGAAAAGAGAAGTTCTGTTGGGTCTGTGGTAGCTAACAACCTGGATTTGACAAGTCACTTAGTACGTTCAACTGAACCAACCCCGAAACAATGAATGTAATTTGAAGTTGTTTACTTGGCATAAAAAATACAATAAATAAGTTCTGATGATCTATTGAACTTTGGGTTAAGACAATGCTTGATGTGTTCTCCGTCACCATCGGACCTCTGGCTCCCGTCACATCTACACTCTTTATCCAAGTCCTGTTTACTTCTGTATACTTCCACATAAATGTGCTGGTCTCTCAAGTTTCTGGGGATAAATTTTTTTACAACAATAAATATGAAAATAAAAATCGAGCTGCAAATGCAAACATAAAACTACCATTCAAACACAATTATTAAAAACAAAAACAAAAAAACAACAACGCATTAACACAATAAATTATTGTAAATAGATTACACTGGAATAAGCTAGTTTTTTTTGTTTTTTTTCTTTTCTTTCGTAGTGAGTGAGACCCACGGGCTAGAAACTATCTTTTCCAGCATCTCTCAGTGGCTGTGCAGCGAGGGAACTGTGCCTCTGTCCTGGGAACAATCACCACCTAATCCTTAGTATTTTAGTTATCTATTATTTATTTATTTGTTTTGTTTGACAATTTTATTATTATTGATGTCATTATTTATTTATTTATTTATTTATTTATTTATCTACTTACTTACTCGTTCGTTTGGTTGTCCGCTTTTTGTTTACCCATTGATTTTTATAAGTTAATTTTTTCCTATAAGTTAATTTTAGCAGTTCAATATTTCAGTTCCCTCATTCAATTCATTTGTCAGTGTTAATGCTGGAAGCAAAAACGAACAATGAGATAAGCTGGTACTATTTAGAATTATGCATAATGAGCCATTAGGTGGCATATATTTAGAAAGATACTATTTAAAAGTTGTTATGGCTTCTGATGCAGTCGCTCTACTAAGTATTTTAAAGAAATCTCTTGGCATAAAGTTAGCAGTTAGTAACGTACTGGAACCGGGTGCACCAAAAATAAAAGAAACATACAAAAAAAAAACAACCACAAAAACTAAATTAAAAATGATAAAAACTGAATTCCACACTCCTGAAAAATCCGAAGTCATTCATTTAAACGTAGAGTTTGTGTAAAAACAAACAAACAAAAAACCAACAACAACAAAAAAAAGAAAAAAAAAGAATAGGGAACAATGTCACGTAAGCAATGCTGTTTTGGTTCAATTATTTTTACATTTTTAGTTTTGGTTTTATTTACTAATGGCTGCAACATTATTTGTTAGTTTTAGTTTTTTTTAATTAATAAGCAATGTTATTTTAGTTAGATTTAGTTATTCTTTCATATCAGAATAAATAATTAGTTAGTTTTAAAAATTACTTAGCTAGTTAGTTAATTAACTTGTGCTGCAAGTCACTTCATTACGATGTACGGCATCACTTCTTAACTTTAAATGAAATTTTCTCTTTAACATTTCATTTGTCATCACTTAACTTTAAATAAAAATTTCTCCTTAACATTTCATTTGTAATTAGAATGAAACATTGAATACAAAAACAAAAATTCAGATGAAGGTACTTTGTATGATGTCTTTTTTAATAACTGACATTAACGGGTGAAACTGAAGCAATTTGTAAAATTAGTCCGGTACACTCAAAAATGAACCTGATTACAAAAAATGTTTGTTTTTTCGCAGTAACACTTCTCGCTCCAAATTATGTTCGCACAGTCTGTTTCTCCTTCCCAAAGTAGATTCCCCTGCAGTTGCAAAGACTCTTTCCACTGGGGCTGAAGATCCCGGAATGCTCAGCATATCTATGGCCATGGAAGACAACATAGGATATGATCCTCGATTGGTGAGCCAATAATCAAACGGATCTGCCTCTTCTGCCAAGGGCTCAGAAGAATCAAAGTACTTCTGCTTGAGACCTTCTCTTCGCCTTGTTTCTAAAACCTTGTTAAGGTGTCGAAAACGTTTCTTGGGGGGTTCTGAAGAGATCAATTCTGCAGATCCTGCAGATGGTGACACATTACCAGAAGAACCGAAGTAGTATTTGTGGGAGAGAAATACAGGGAAAATTTCCAACTAATTTGAAGCAGCACTTAAAGAAGTGTCATAATGAAGTGTATTTGGAATTATTAAAGAAAGAAGAAGAATTGAAAGTAAAAAAAATTGAAAGAAGGCGGAAGCTTTAAAAATATCTTCGCTAAAAGTTAGTCAGCAAATGACCCTGGTTCAGTCACTGAAGTCTAAATCTGTATATTCAAAAGATAATCCACCAGTTTAAGCTTATCACTAGAAAGCTAGCACTTTTTATTGGAACTTCTAATGTAGCCAATAGTATTGTAGAGAATATGGAATTTTGTGATCTTCTGCAGTACCAAGTCGAACTGTTATAGCCAGAGAGCTGGAAGATATATATATAGAAATGAAGGCGAAAATTAGCGCTTACATTCAGGAATGTCGTAAGATTAGTGTTTGTGCTGATATCTGGACCAAGAAAGGTATGTCTTCCTCATACTTGGGTGTGACAGGGCATTTCTTTCCTCAAAAAGATCAACGTAAGCATTGTGTAACTTTAGCTGTACGTCGAATGCCTATTAGCCACACAGCTTACAATATTCGTCAAATTATTGATCAAGTGTTCATGGAATGGGATATTTCTGGCAGTAAAATATCAGCAGTCCTTACGGACAATGGTAGCAATATGATTGCAGCCTTCAAGTTGCATTTTTGTTCAGCACTTGACAGACACTCTTAGATGAGCCTGGTGATGGTGAAGCAGATGCTAGAAATGAAGTACCTGGAGTGGAAGGACCACCTTCATCCATAGCTTAATCTAGTAGACGGGGAGCAGTGGAAACACTACCAATGTGGCCACGACCAGAGATATATTACAGTAATATTTCTCTTTCACGACACACGAGTCTACTTATGAGCTGACTCAGCATTTGAGTAGACAGGCCGAAGGTAAAGGGTTGGCTAGCATTTGATTGCTGAGGTCAAGGTTCAAAAATAAATAAATTTGGTTTTTGGTAGTTTTGATTTTTTTTATTCTCTTCAGGAAGTAGTTTTAGTATTCCTTAATTTTTTGTTTGAATGATACTAATAGTTTTAGTTTTTTTGATGATTTTTTAATAGTTTTTTTTTTATTCTTTTAAGGAAGTAGTTTTAGTATTACCCAGATTTCTGTTTTAATGATACTATTAGTTTTAGTTTTTTTTGTTGATCACTGCTACCTAATTTTAGTTTAAATTACTAATATTGAAATACCTTAAAACTAAGGGGTTTTAGTTATAGTTTTAGTTAACCAAAACAACATTGCACGTAAGTAATAAAAAGTTATGAGCATCATAACAGAAGGGAAAAAAAACCATAACAAAAAAAAAGGGATTAAAGAGAGGAAAAAGGAGAGTTTTGTTCATCGTTGATGTGCAGCTGAATTCAACTGCGTACTGTCGGAGTACTACTAGATACTACTGAGGGTCATCTTCAATCAACACATACTGTGGTACACACACACACACACACACACTGCAGTAATAGGAATAGACCGATTCTACTATGTATACTACTCATAAAAATAAAGAATAGTGAGCTATTGCACAGCTACTTTTTTTGAATTTGAAAACAAGGAGCTAGAGGTCAAAGGGCATGCCGGGGTCTTTCCCTTAATACTTGGACCTTCAGAAGGAGTTCAAAAAGTGGTAAACAAGGCCAGAGTTCATGTATGGAGAATTGCATTGAATTATAAATGGCTACAACAATAACATTATGGCTGTACAGTTACCACAATTTCAGGAAAAAAAGTTAAAAAAAAAATTGGTTGAGTAAATAAACTGATTTTTTTTAAACAACCATGAACCTGTAAAAAAATGCATGATAAGTGACAGACATTCACTATCAGTAAACAGTAATTTGAATTGATAGCCATCATTGCGTGCCAAAACAGAACAAAAATCAAACAAACAAACACAAAAACAATAAACAAAGAAAAGAAAAAAAAAGAAGTCAAATATGTAAAAGACATAAACATGCTGGAAATACACTTACGGGGTATCAAACATCATTTTACAAAGTTCACTCAATCTTTCCCCACGCAAAGTCTCCTTCCCAAAGAATAGCCAATTTAAATAAAGCACCAAAGGTGCGAACTCTCAGTGCTACTTAAAATAGCTAGGTGTTACAAAAAATAATCTCAGACCAAAAGAATAATTTATTGACTATTCTAATCAAGCATCAATATAGCTCGAGCAATGAAAACGGTACATGTAAATGCCATCTTCATAAGAGACAACTCCGCGAGCTTCCAAGCAGAATAAAGTAAGCTACTGCTGGCCATAATAAATTAATTGCTCACGTGACACAACGATAGGGAGCATTACCCAAAAAAGCTAGTACCTAGCTACACGGAGCTGAAAGCTTCACATTTTCTCAAAAATCGGCTTGAAATTAAAAAAAGTGTCACAATGAGAGGTTTTAAATAGTCGTTCTGAGTAATTTCACACCTAAATCAATGATTAATTGTCGGTAATTTCCAAAATCAGAGTGTGACAGACAGACAGGGCGACTACTATAACACTCACGGTCATGCACGCTGAGGGCGCTGATAGCATAATGACAATTGCAGTAACATTAAAGCACAATCTTGTGAATTATTCTTCAAGCCTGACCAAATAATAAAATCTTACATGAAACCCTAGTTCAACTAAAGCTATGCTAATGGTGTGCAATATTTGGAACCTAGTATTTTGTGTCCATGGAAGAAACCTTGAAGATAGTCTTCAGACCAGCTACATACAATATATTCAAAAAATGTCTTGAGACCCTGAAGCTCATCCAGTAGCACACTATTCATAGAAGGTCCCAACCTACTCTGGGTTTTCTACACTGTACTATTTTAATTCTTTATTACTTATCACTAACAAACTGTCACCAAAGCCGTCCCTCTAAATGTTTCACAATGCTGTTGTGCTAATTGAAAAATCATGGTAAATTCCAGGTGATTTGGTATACAATCAATAAAACTTCTAGTGTGTGTGTGTGTGTGTGTGTGTGTGTGTGTGTGTGTGTGTTGTGTGGTATAGTGGGCTCAGAGTCCGCGGTCCTGAGTTCAAGCCCAACTCAGGCAATTTTTCTATCTGATTTTCCATCTGCCTCCCACCAGCCCCACCAGTCCACCCAGCTGTGATTGGGTACCTGGCATTAGCTGGGGTGCAAATTCAAGGCCTTTTCTCATGAAACAGCAATGGTCCAGGTAGGACTTCGGGTGCCCACACCACTTACTGTGAGGAAAGGCCTGTTCTCCTGCGAGTTCCTAGCCCGGCTCAAGGAGCTTTGCTTGCATGGCTCACAGTTCCTGCTTAGTGCACAGGCATCCTGGCTCTGCCAGGTGCGCGTGATCGCCTAGCGGCAGCAAGAGAATTTGCATTTTTTGCATTTGCATTTTGTGTGTGTGTGTGTGTGTGTGTGTGTGTGTGTGTGTTTATTCCACCCTACATATCTTCACAATGATATTATTAGGTTTATTTCACCTGTACCAGCACAAGACTTACATTGTATTCTCTTCGCGACTTGACAAAGGATTTTCAAGGGGTAAGCAATCAAAATTCCTAGGATGATATGGGTAAGAATTGCTAAACCAAAGGATTATATTTAAGCTAACCACCTTTCCAAAATACGCTCCATTCAAAATGCTCTATTGTATTAGAGCTCTAGTAGTTATAGCATTACATTGTATTCTCTGAGTGACTGGACTACTTGGCAGTGAATTTTCAAGAACAAATCTGTTATGTAA
>WLWD01002151.1_pt1 | contig 32426 bp, 33 predicted proteins | sample 6712731 | NCBI WGS metagenome assembly WLWD01 (sample SAMN12718690, study PRJNA576275) | sponge metagenome | isolation source: marine sponge | host: Mycale hentscheli | place: New Zealand: South Island, Marlborough, Capsize Point | collected 2014-11-01
GAGTGGATGCACTGACAATAAGAGTGGATGCACTGACAATAAGAGTGGATGCACTGACAATAAGAGTGGATGCACTGACAATATAGAGTGGATGCACTGACAATAAGAGTGGATGCACTGACAATATAGAGTGGATGCACTGACAATATAGAGTGGATGCACTGACAATAAGAGTGGATGCACTGACAATAACTGACAATAAGAGTGGATGCACTGACAATAAGAGTGGATGCACTGACAATAAGAGTGGATGCACTGACAATAAGAGTGGATGCACTGACAATAAGAGTGGATGCACTGACAATAAGAGTGGATGCACTGACAATAAGAGTGGATGCACTGACAATAAGAGTGGATGCACTGACAATAAGAGTGGATGCACTGACAATAAGAGTGGATGCACTGACAATAAGAGTGGATGCACTGACCTTATGCTACTGCATTCAAATTTTCAGGAGTTAGTACATCAAGCGCTACTGTGTGGCAGGGTACTTGCTAATAATAATAACTAGTGATGTGCTTGAACACAAATGGCAAGCAAGCCTAAAGCTACACTATTGTTGAACGATTGATATTATTTTAACACGAGCTACTAAAAAATAAGTCGAGTTTTAAATTACGCATATATGGTAAAGGGGATTCAATGCCATAGTAACCACTCCCTGCAACTGTTTGAATTTTAAAAAAGCAACAAAAACAAGTCACGTTATTTAAACATTTTTTGTGATATTCTCTAGCTAAGTAGTAGTTGTAACACACAATACCTTCACACAACTGGACATACCTACACAAGACTTACCTTCGTGGTTAGTCTAGTGGATAATAAATTTTAAGTAAATACTGTTGCGTACAGCTTATAACTATGACAAATAGTGCATTAACTTACCACCGCCACTAACTCAAATAGAAATGGAACTCCGGTAAGTTTTTTTGTTTTAACTGCACCCGCAAAAGAATTCAAAGCGGTAAACAATTAAATTTCTAGGATGATATAGGTAATGATTGATAAACCAGAGGATTCTGTTTAGTGAAGTTTGGGATGGGGTCGAACACCCAGCTAACACAAAAATACTTGAGGGTCAAAGTACAAATTATATACGTACGTCCACACATATATAAACAAATATTCCCGATTCTAATAATAATAATAGTAGTAGTAGTATCCCTCTATGAAATTGAATATTTTTTTCACATGCACACTGTTGCAGAGGTCAGAGTACAGTGGTGCTACGTCCCGACTCTACTGATCAAGTGTCTTCAATACTTGCACACTGCAATCAGAGACGGTAAGTTGCTAGGAACAGAGTCAGCCATGCATTTATTTGACCTCAAGATTAGCAGGCGTGACTGAGTTTGTCATGTAGATTATCACAGTCATCATCACAATCATCATCACAATCATCATCACAGTCATCATCACAATCATCATCATCACAGTCATCATCATCACAATCATCATCACAATCATCATCATCACAATCATCATCACAATCATCATCATCACAATCATCATCACAGTCATCATCATCACAATCATCATCATCACAATCATCATCATCACAATCATCATCACAATCATCATCATCACAATCATCATCATCACAATCATCATCATCACAATCATCATCATCACAATCATCATCATCACAATCATCATCATCACAATCATCATCACAATCATCATCATCACAATCATCATCATCACAATCATCATCATCACAATCATCATCATCACAATCATCATCATCACAATCATCATCATCACAATCATCATCACAATCATCATCATCACAGTCATCAATAACATTGTGTGACCAGCAAATTTCTTACAACCAAGTGGACCACAGGGACAGGTCCATTAGTGGGTGCGTACATGTGTGTTGCTGTGATGATGGAATGTAACTTGTAGATTGGCTGTGGTCCCTCAAGGTGGCAATACAGGTCTAGTTGGTGAGTTAGTAGTCAATGGTGTGTAGTCTAGTGTCTAGTTGGTGAGTTAGTAGTCAATGGTGTGTAGTCTAGTGTCTAGTTGGTGAGTTAGTAGTCAATGGTGTGTAGTCTAGTGTCTAGCTGGTGAGTTAGTAGTCAATGGTGTGTAGTCTAGTGTCTAGTTGGTGAGTTAGTAGTCAATGGTGTGTAGTCTAGTGTCTAGTTGGTGAGTTATTTGTCAATGGTGTTAGTCTAGTTATATTGGTGAATTAGCTATCAATGGTGTTGTAGTCTAGTGTCTAGTTGGTGAGTTATTCGATTGGTTCTAAAAGTCAATGTGTGTAGTCTAGTGTCTAGTGGTGAGTTAGTAGTCAAGGTGTGTAGTCTAGTGTTCACTGGTGATTAGTAGTCAATTGTGGTAGTCTAGTGTCTAGTTTGGGAGTTTAGTATCCAATTTGTGTAGTCTATGTCTAGTTGGTGGAGTTAGTAGTCAATGGGTTGTGTAGTCTAGTGTCTAGTTGGTGAGTTAGTAGTCAATGGTGTGTAGTCTAGTGTCTAGTTGGTGAGTTAGTAGTCAATGGTGTGTAGTCTAGTGTCTAGTTGGTGAGTTAGTAGTCAATGGTGTGTAGTCTAGTGTCTAGTTGGTGAGTTAGTAGTCAATGGTGTGTAGTCTAGTGTCTAGTTGGTGAGTTAGTAGTCAATGGTGTGTAGTCTAGTGTCTAGTTGGTGAGTTAGTAGTCAATGGTGTGTAGTCTAGTGTCTAGTTGGTGAGTTAGTAGTCAATGGTGTGTAGTCTAGTGTCTAGTTGGTGAGTTAGTAGTCAATGGTGTGTAGTCTAGTGTCTAGTTGGTGAGTTGTATATTTAGTTAGTTCTGAGCCTGACTGGTGTATGTATACGTAGTTCTATGTAGTTTCAGTGGGTGTGGTCGATTGTCTGGTGTTTCAGTTCTCATGTGTTGTTCAGGAATAATTACTGTGTTGGTACCTGCTTTACTGTTTATGTGGGGTCAAGTACTGTTGTTCCAGTACTGGTACTAGATTCAGGTATTGGTCGCTTGTTTAGGTACTACTGTGTGGTACAGGTGGAAGTGTGCCGGTATTTGACGAGGTTGTCCTGTCGTTGTCTCGTATGAACCGAGTACTTCAGTTAGATCCTGGAGCAGGTATGTATCGTGAGATCCTGGATCAGGTATGTCCTGTTAGATATCCTGGATCAGGTATGTCTTGTTAGATCCTGGATCAGGTATGTCCTGTTTGATATCCTGGATCAGGTATGTCATGTTAGATCCTGGATCAGGTATGTCCTGTTTGATATCCTGGATCAGGTATGTCCTGTTTGATATCCTGGATCAGGTATGTCATGTTAGATCCTGGATCAGGTATGTCATGTTAGATCCTGGATCAGGTATGTCCTGTTTGATATCCTGGATCAGGTATGTCCTGTTTGATATCCTGGATCAGGTATGTCATGTTAGATCCTGGATCAGGTATGTCCTGTTTGATATCCTGGATCAGGTATGTCCTGTTTGATATCCTGGATCAGATATGTCATGTTAGATCCTGGATCAGGTCTGTCCTGTTAGATCCTGGATCAGGTATGTCATGTTAGATCCTGGATCAGGTATGTCCTGTTTGATATCCTGGATCAGGTCTGTCCTGTTTGATATCCTGGATCAGGTCTATCCTGTTGGATCCTGGAGCAGGTCTATCCTGTTGGATCCTGGAGCAGGTCTATCCTGTTGGATCCTGGAGCAGGTCTATCCTGTTGGATCCTGGAGCAGGTCTATCCTGTTGGATCCTGGAGCAGGTCTATCCTGTGGATCCCGGAGCAGGTTATCCTGTTGGATCCTGGAGCAGGTCTATCCTGTTGGAGCTGGAGCAGGTCATCTGTTGGATCCTGGAGCCTGTCTATCCTGTTGGATCCTGGAGCAGGCTTCCGTTGGATCCGGGAGCAGGGTCTATCATGTTGGATCTGAGCAGGTCTATCCTGTGGATCCTGGAAAGCAGAGGTCTATTCTGTTGGATCCTGGAGCAGGTCTATCCTGTTGGATCCTGGAGCAGGTCTATCCTGTTGGATCCTGGAGCAGGTCTATCCTGTTGGATCCTGGAGCAGGTCTATCCTGTTGGATCCTGGAGCAGGTCTATCCTGTTGGATCCTGGAGCAGGTCTATCCTGTTGGATCCTGGAGCAGGTCTATCCTGTTGGATCCTGGAGCAGGTCTATCCTGTTGGATCCTGGAGCAGGGTTGGATCCTGGAGCAGGTCTATCCTGTTGGATCCTGGAGCAGGTCTATCCTGTTGGATCCTGGAGCAGGTCTATCCTGTTGGATCCTGGAGCAGGTCTATCCTGTTGGATCCTGGAGCAGGTCTATCCTGTTGGATCCTGGAGCAGGTCTATCCTGTTGGATCCTGGAGCAGGTCTATCCTGTTAAATCCTGGAGCAGGTCTATCCTGTTGGATCCTGGAGCAGGTCTATCCTGTTGGATCCTGGAGCAGGTATAACCTGATCAATCCTTGGGAGGTTGTGTCCAGTTAGATGAATGTGTTCAATTAGATCTTTGACCACATCTTATTCTGTGTATATTAACATTCTATCCATTTCCATGGTTACTCAGGTGTGCTGGTGTGCCAGTCTGGGTGTGTGCTACAGAATCTGGAGGAGTTGCTCTCCCAGCATGAACTCATGATGCCATTAGACCTGGGGGCAAAGGGCAGGTAAGGGCTTCCGATAACTTATGATCTAGTGTTTTGTTGCCGATCCCACAGTTCAATTTTATCCCACAGTTCAATCCTGTCCCACAGTTCAATCCTGTCCCACAGTTCAATCCTGTCCCACAGTTCAATCTTGTCCCACAGTTCAATTTTATCCCACAGTTCAATCCTGTCCCACAGTTCAATCCTGTCCCACAGTTCAATCCTGTCCCACAGTTCAATCCTGTCCCACAGTTCAATCCTGTCTCACAGTTCAATCCTGTCCCACAGTTCAATCCTGTCCCACAGTTCAATCCTGTCCCACAGTTCAATCCTGTCCCACAGTTCAATACTGTACCACAGTTCAATCCTGTCCCACAGTTCAATCCTGTCCCACAGTTCCATCCAGTCCTACAGTTCCATCCTATCCCACAGTTCAATCCTGTCCCACAGTTCAATCCTGTCCCACAGTTCAATCCTGTACCACAGTTCAATCCTGTCCCACAGTTCAATCCTGTCCCACAGTTCCATCCTGTCCCACAGTTCCATCCAGTCCTACAGTTCCATCCTATCCCACAGTTCAATCCTGTCCCACAGTTCAATCCTGTCCCACAGTTCAATCCTGTCACAGTTCCATCCTGTCCCACAGTTCCATCCAGTCCCACAGTTCCATCCTATCCCACAGTTCAATCCTGTCCCACAGTTCAATCCTATCCCACAGTTCCATCCTGTCCCACAGTTCCATCCTATCCCACAGTTCCATCCTGTCCCACAGTTCAATCCTGTCCCACAGTTCAATCCTGTCCCACAGTTCAATCCCGTCCCACAGTTCAATCCTGTCCCACAGTTCAATCCTGTCCCACAGTTCCATCCAGTCCTACAGTTCCATCCTATCCCACAGTTCAATCCTGTCCCACAGTTCAATCCTGTCACAGTTCCATCCTGTCCCACAGTTCCATCCAGTCCTACAGTTCCATCCTATCCCACAGTTCAATCCTGTCCCATAGTTCAATCCTATCCCACAGTTCAATCCTATCCCACAGTTCCATCCAGTCCTACAGTTCCATCCTGTCCCATAGTTCTATCCTGTCCCACAGTTCTATCCTGTCCCACAGTTCCATCCCGTCCCACAGTTCCATCCAGTCCTACAGTTCCATCCTGTCCCATAGTTCAATCCTGTCCCACAGTTCCATCCTGTCCCATAGTTCCATCCCGTCCCACAGTTCCATCCCGTTCCACAATTCCATCCCGTTCCACAATTCCATCCTGTCCCATAGTTCCATCCTGTCCCACAGTTTAATCCTATCCCACAGTTTAATCCTATCCCACAGTTTAATCCTATCCCACAATTTAATCCTATCCCACAGTTCCATCCAGTCCTACAGTTCCATCCTGTCCCATAGTTCCATCCCGTCCCACAGTTCCATCCCGTTCCACAGTTCCATCCTGTCCCACAGTTCCATCCCGTTCCACAGTTCCATCCTGTCCCACAGTTCCATCCTGTCCCACAGTTTAATCCTGTCCCACAGTTTAATCCTGTCCCACAGTTTAATCCTGTCCCACAGTTTAATCCTGTCCCACAGTTTAATCCTGTCCCACAGTTTAATCCTATCCCACAGTTCCATCCCGTCCCGCGGTTCCATCCCGTCCCGCAGTTCCATCCCGTCCCACAGTTCCATCCCATTCCACAGTTCCATCCCGTTCCACAGTTCCATCCCGTCCCACAGTTCCATCCCGTTCCACAGTTCCATCCAGTCCCACAGTTCCATCCCGTCCCGCAGTTCCATCCCGTCCCACAGTTTTATCCCGTTCCACAGTTCCATCCAGTCCCGCAGTTCCATCCCGTCCCACAGTTCCATCCCGTTCCACAGTTCCATCCCGTCCCACAGTTCCATCCCGTTCCACAGTTCCATCCCGTTCCACAGTGCCATCCCGTTCCACAGTTTAATCCTATCCCACAGTTTAATCCTATCCCAGTGTCCCACAGTTTAATCCTGTCCCACAGTTTAATCCTGTCCCACAGTTTAATCCTATCCCACAGTTCCATCCCGTTCCACAGTTTAATCCTATCCCACAGTTTAATCCTATCCCAGTGTCCCACAGTTTAATCCTGTCCCACAGTTTAATCCTATCCCAGTGTCCCACAGTTTAATCCTGTCCCACAGTTTAATCCTATCCCAGTGTCCCACAGTTTAATCCTGTCCCACAGTTTAATCCTATCCCAGTGTCCCACAGTTTAATCCTGTCCCACAGTTTAATCCTATCCCAGTGTCCCACAGTTTAATCCTGTCCCACAGTTTAATCCTATCCCACAGTTTAATCCTGTCCCACAGTTTAATCCTGTCCCACAGTTTAATCCTGTCCCACAGTTTAATCCTATTCCAGTGTCCCACAGTTTAATCCTGTCCCACAGTTTAATCCTATCCCAGTGTCCCACAGTTTAATCCTGTCCCACAGTTTAATCCTGTCCCACAGTTTAATCCTATCCCACAGTTCCATCCTGTCCCACAGTTTAATCCTGTCCCACAGTTTAATCCTATCCCAGTGTCCCATAGTTATGTATAATAATTGCCGAGTAAACGGTGATTGCTGGTTGTTGTGAGTGCTCTAACTATTTGCATGTCAACAAGATTACTAGCAATAATGCTAGTTACCATGACAATATGTATTGTGTTGCTGTTGTCATGGTGATTGTTGTTAGCTGCCATATAGGAGGTAACGTGTCTACTAATGCTGGCGGTATGAGATTACTCAGATACGGATCACTCAGAGGAAACATTCTGGGAATAGAAGCGGTAAGAAACCAGTCATGCTGTCCTTTGCACTTTTGTTCTGCATTCTGGTCTCTCTGATCTCTGCACTCTGGTCTCACTGACCTCTGCACTCTGGTCTCACTGACCTCTGCACTACCAAGTTATTTTGTGGTGAGAGTCAATTATTTCAAATAACGGCGAAAGACTGTGTTTTGTTGCTTGTGTATTGTTTTGTTTTTTGTTGTTTAGGACAACTAACCCAAAATACACACATGTGGGGATATGCTCAGGTAGGACAGAACCACAGGGTAGCTGCCACCAGAGTTATACAAATTAAGCTCCCAAGCTGTTCAAAGCCCCAAACCCTAAGCACCCTTTCACAGATGTCCCAAGATTCAAGTTAAGGTTTGGCTCAAAATGTACAGCACATGCTCAGGGTTGGCCACTATATAGAAAACCAGTTCTGGGCATGCTTGCAATGACATGACCATGACACAGTGTAAAATACACACACAAACATACATCTAATTGATTAGTTCACAGCACTTCACACCTAACAGCTAACATACCGGGAAAATGAATATGGAAATAATAATATAGTTCATAGTCTGTAGAATGGGGAGGAAGGCGGGGCATACACCACAACACACATACAGTGATAGTTCATAGTCTGTAGAATGGGGAGGAAGGCGGGGCATACACCACAACACACATACAGTGATAGTTCATAGTCTGTAGAATGGGGTGGAAGGCGGGGCATACACCACAACACACATACAGTGATAGTTCATAGTCTGTAGAATGGGGAGGAAGGCGGGGCATACACCACAACACACATACAGTGATAGTTCATAGTCTGTAGAATGGGGAGGAAGGCGGGGCATTGTTTAACCACAACACAAGCAGTGATAGTTCATAGTCTGTAGAATGGGTGGAATGCGGGCATGCCCCACAACACACATACAGTGATAGTTCATAGTCTGTAGAATGGGGTGGAAGGCGGGGCATTGCACCACAACACACATACAGTGATAGTTCATAGTCTGTAGAATGGGGAGGAAGGCGGGGCATTGCACCACAACACACATACAGTGATAGTTCATAGTCTGTAGAATGGGGAGGAAGGCGGGGCATTGCACCACAACACACATACAGTGATAGTTCATAGTCTGTAGAATGGGGTGGAAGGCGGGGCATTGCACCACAACACACATACAGTGATAGTTCATAGTCTGTAGAATGGGGAGGAAGGCGGGGCATTGCACCACAACACACATACAGTGATAGTTCATAGTCTGTAGAATGGGGTGGAAGGCGGGGCATTGCACCACAACACACATACAGTGATAGTTCATAGTCTGTAGAATGGGGTGGAAGGCGGGGCATTGCATTACACACAAACACACATACAGTGAGTGGATGTGCATAGCTGTAGAATGGGGGAGGAGGACGGCGGGGCATACACCACACACATACAGTGATAGTTCATAGTCTGTAAGAATGGGAGGTAAGGCGGGGCATACCACCACCAACACACATACAGTGATAGTTCATAGCTTGTAGATGGGGAGAAGCTGGGGCATACACCACACACACACATAACAGTGACTAGTTCCATAGTCTGTAGATGGGGTGGAATGGCGGGGCATTACAACCACAACACAACATACAGTGATAGTTTCCTAGTCTCGGTAAGCAATGGTGGTGGAGAGGCAGGGGAATTTGCACACAAACACATACAGTGATAGTTCCTAGTTTCTGTAGAATGGGGAGGAAAGGGGGCATTGCCACACAAACACATCAGTGATAGTTCCCCATAGTCTGTAGAATGGCTGGTGGAAGGCGGGGCAGTGCACTACAACCACTACACGTGATGATAGTCCTAGTCTGTAGAATGGGGGAGGAAGGCGGGGCATTGCCACACAACACACATACAGTGATTAGTTCATAGTCTGTTAGAATGGGGAGGACGGCCGCCCGGGCTTGCACCACAAACACACATACAAGTGTGATAGTTCTTCTTATTGTATTGTAGAATGGGGTGACGGGGGCGCATGCACCACAACACCACATACAGTGATAGTTTAATAGTCGTAGAATGGGGTGCGAAGGCGGGGGGCATGCACCACACACAATACAGTGATAGTTCATAGTCTGTTTAGATGGGGAGAAGCGGCGGGCATTGCACCACAACACAATACAGTGATATGTTCATAGTTGTAGAATGGGGGGGAGCGGGGGGGCACATGGCACCACAAACACATACAGAGATAGTCATAGTTGTAGAATGGTGGAAGGCGGGGGGCCCACGGGGTTGGGGGGCATTGCACCACAACACACATACAGTGATAGTTCATAGTCTGTAGAATGGGGTGGAAGGCGGGGCATTGCACCACAACACACATACAGTGATAGTTCATAGTCTGTAGAATGGGGTGGAAGGCGGGGCATTGCACCACAACACACATGCAGTGATAGTTCATAGTCTGTAGAATGGGGTGGAAGGCGGGGCATACACCACAACACACATGCAGTGATAGTTCATAGTCTGTAGAATGGGGTGGAAGGCGGGGCATACACCACAACACACATGCAGTGATAGTTCATAGTCTGTAGAATGGGGTGGAAGGCAGGGCATTGCACCACAACACACATGCAGTGATAGTTCATAGTCTGTAGAATGGGGTGGAAGGCAGGGCATTGCACCACAACACATACACTGATAGTTCATAGTCTGTAGAATGGGGTGGAAGGCAGGGCATTGCACCACAACACACATACAGTGATAGTTCATAGTCTGTAGAATGGGGTGGAAGGCAGGGCATTACACCACAACACACATACAGTGATAGTTCATAGTCTGTAGAATGGGGAGGAAGGCAGGGCATACACCACAACACACATACAGTGATAGTTCATAGTCTGTAGAATGGGGTGGAAGGCAGGGCATTACACCACAACACACATACAGTGATAGTTTGATGGGCATGTCTGTTATGGCAACAAGTTGTCTTTCATGCTGTTATGTTAGGAGGTTAGTGATTCTAGGTTCTCTTTGGTTTACTTGGTTTACCATTTTCTGTATAAGTTCTCTTTGCTTGTTTTTAGGTTTGCTTTATTGTGGCTATCATTTTCTATGCTGAGTTCTCTTTGCTTGAGTTACTTTGTCCACCTCAAGTTGGGTTTGTTGATTGTGTGTGTGTGTGTGTGTGTGTGTCTGTGTGTGTCTGTGTCTGTGTGTGTGTGTTCATGTATGGAAGGTTCTTGCTGATGGCACTGTGATGGATTGCTTGTCTACAGTCAGAAAAGATAATACTGGTATGTAATCACTAGTGGGTGTGGTATAAGGTACATATTACAATATGTTGTAGGATATGACTTGAAACAACTGTTTATTGGAGGTGAAGGTACAATGGGTGTGGTCACATCGATCTCAATTCTCACACCTCCTAAACCGCAAGTAATTTATTCATAATAATAGCACGTGCATTTCTTTATCCTGAATTGTGTTTGTAGGCAACAAATGTTGTGTTCATGAGCCACGCCCACTTTCAACAAGTCTTACAACTTTATACAGAGGCCAGAGCTCACTTGGGAGAGATTTTATCAGGTAACTCAGTGTGATGTGGCATAAACCATGACACTAACATGATGTGACACTAACATGATGTGACACTAATGTGGTGTGACAACATGATGTGACACTAACGTGGTGTGACACTAACATAATGTGATGTGACACTAACATGATGTGACACTAATGTGACTTGAAACTAATGTGATGTGACACTAACATAATGTGATGTGACACTGATATAAAATAATGGTGACCGCTAATACAGTATGACACTAACACAAGGTGAAACTGACACAATGTCAAGAACCTAGTTTGATCTAACAACTGACTAAGCATGTGAAGTTACCATGACATATAATTCTATTATTACTGTTTGTGAAAGGTGTATTTGTGTGTGTATGTGTAGCTGTCGAATTTCTAGATAGTGAGAGTATGGAGTTAGTAGTTCGTCACCTTGGTTATGCCAGACCACTCCCACCAAATAAATTCTACACATTGATTGAAACAGGAGGCTCTAATGATGAACATGACAAACAAGTGAGTCCTATAATGTGTCCCAGTGGGTCCTGTAATGTGTCCGAGTATGTCCTGTAATGTGTCCCAGTGGGTCCTGTAATGTGTCCCAGTGAGTCCTGTAATGTGTCCGAGTGTGTCCTGTAATGTGTCCCAGTGGGTCCTGTAATGTGTCCCAGTGAGTCCTGTAATGTGTCCCAGTGAGTCCTGTAATGTGTCCCAGTGGGTCCTGTAATGTGTCCGAGTGTGTCCTGTAATGTGTCCCAGTGTGTCCTGTAATGTGTCCCAGTGAGTCCTGTAATGTGTCCCAGTGTGTCCTGTAATGTGTCCCAGTGGGTCCTGTAATGTGTCCCAGTGAGTCCTGTAATGTGTCCCAGTGGGTCCTGTAATGTGTCCCAGTGAGTCCTGTAATGTGTCCCAGTGTGTCCTGTAATGTGTCCCAGTGGGTCCTGTAATGTGTCCAAGTGAGCCTGTAATGTGTCCCAGTGGGTCCTGTAATGTGTCCCAGTGGGTCCTGTAATGTGTCCCAGTGGGTCCTGTAATGTGTCCCAGTGAGCCTGTAATGTGTCCCAGTGTGTCCTGTAATGTGTCCCAGTGGGTCCTGTAATGTGTCCCAGTGAGTCCTGTAATGTGTCCCAGTGGGTCCTGTAATGTGTCCCAGTGAGTCCTGTAATGTGTCCGAGTGTGTCCTGTAATGTGTCCCAGTGAGTCCTGTAATGTGTCCCAGTGTGTCCTGTAATGTGTCCCAGTGAGTCCTGTAATGTGTCCCAGTGGGTCCTGTAATGTGTCCCAGTGAGTCCTGTAATGTGTCCCAGTGAGTCCTGTAATGTGTCCCAGTGGGTCCTGTAATGTGTCCGAGTGTGTCCTGTAATGTGTCCCAGTGGGTCCTGTAATGTGTCCCAGTGGGTCCTGTAATGTGTCCCAGTGTGTCCTGTAATGTGTCCCAGTGGGTCCTGTAATGTGTCCCAGTGAGTCCTGTAATGTGTCCCAGTGAGTCCTGTAATGTGTCCCAGTGAGTCCTGTAATGTGTCCCAGTGGGTCCTGTAATGTGTCCCAGTGGGTCCTGTAATGTGTCCCAGTGGGTCCTGTAATGTGTCCCAGTGAGTCCTGTAATGTGTCCCAGTGGGTCCTGTAATGTGTCCCAGTGGGTCCTGTAATGTGTCTCAGTGGGTCCTGTAATGTGTCCCAGTGAGCCTGTAATGTGTCCCAGTGAGCCTGTAATGTGTCCCAGTGAGCCTGAATATGGCCCAGTGAGCCTGTAATGTGTCCCAGTGGGTCCTGTAATGTGTCCCAGTGAGCCTGTAATGTGTCCCAGGGAGCCTGAATATGGCCCAGTGGGTCCTGTAATGTGTTTGTGAGTGTCCCAGTGAGTCCTTTAATGTGTTTGTGAGGGTCCCAGTGGGTTCTGTAATGTGTTTGTGAGGGTCCCAGTGGGTCCTGTAATGTGTTTGTGAGGGTCCCAGTGGGTCCTATAATGTGTCCCAGTGGGTCCTGTAATGTGTTTGTGAGGGTCCCAGTGGGTCCTGTAATGGGTCCCAGTGGGTCCTATAATGTGTCCCAGTGGGTCCTGTAATGTGTTTGTGAGGGTCCCAGTGAGTCCTTTAATGTATTTGTGAGGGTCCCAGTGGGTTCTGTAATGTGTTTGTGAGGGTCCCAGTGGGTCCTGTAATGTGTTTGTGAGGGTCCCAGTGGGTCCTATAATGTGTCCCAGTGGGTCCTGTAATGTGTTTGTGAGGGTCCCAGTGGGTCCTGTAATGTGTCCCATTGGGTCCTGTAGTTTGTGAGTGTCCCAGTGAGTCCTGTAATGTGTTTGTGAGGGTCCCAGTGGGTCCTGTAATGTGTCCCAGTGAGTCCTGTAATGTGTCCCAGTGAGTCCTGTAATGTGTCCCAGAGGGTCCTGTAATGTGTTTGTGAGGGTCCCAGTGGGTCCTATAATGTGTCCCAGTGGGTCCTGTAATGTGTTTGTGAGGGTCCCAGTGGGTCCTGTAATTTGTCCCTGTGAGTCCTGTAATGTGTTTGTGAGTGTCCCAGTGGGTCCTGTAATGTGTTTACGAGTGTCCTAGTGGGTCCTGTAATGTGTCCCAGTGGGTCGTGTAATGAGTTTGTGAGTGTCCCAGTGGGTCCTGTAATGTGTTTGTGAGTGTCCCAGTGGGTCCTGTAGTGTGTCCCAGTGGGTCCTGTAATGTGTCCCAGTGGGTCCTGTAATGTGTCCCAGTGGGTCCTGTAATGTGTTTGTGAGTGTCCCAGTGGGTCCTGTAATGTGTTTGTGAGTGTCCCAGTGGGTCCTGTAATGTGTCCCAGTGAGTGTCCCAGTGGGTCCTGTAATGTGTTTCTGAGTGTCCCAGTGAGTGTGTTGTATTGAGTTCATATCAATGAGTTTTTAATTGTTCTATTCAATAACTAGCTGGCACTTGTTGAATCTGTCACCATATCTGTCTCCAAGTGTGGGACGAATCTTTACTGTTAGTATTTTTTGTTATTTTGTGTGTGTGCATGCTGATTATAGAAATTACAGATGTTTCTGGAACAAGTTAGTGAGAAAGATGTTATTGCAGAAGGAATTATGGCCAGTGATCTCACAAAGGTACTAGCATGTCATAGTACATGTGACTATAGGGCCACAAGACACATGCATGTCATAGTACATGTGACTATAGGACCACAAGATACATGCATGTCATAGTACATGTGACTATAGGACCACAAGACACATGCATGTCATAGTACATGTGACTATAGGGCCACAAGACACATGCATGTCATAGTACATGTGACTATAGGGCCACAAGACACATGCATGTCATAGTACATGTGACTATAGGACCACAAGACACATGCATGTCATAGTACATGTGACTATAGGGCCACAAGACACATGCATGTCATAGTACATGTGACTATAGGACCACAAGATACATGCATGTCATAGTACATGTGACTATAGGACCACAAGACACATGCATGTCATAGTACATGTGACTATAGGACCACAAGACACATGCATGTCATAGTACATGTGACTATAGGACCACAAGACACATGCATGTCATAGTACATGTGACTATAGGGCCACAAGACACACATGCATGTCATAGTACATGTGACTATAGGGCCACAAGACACATGCATGTCATAGTACATGTGACTATAGGACCACAAGACACACATGATGTATAGTACAGTGACTATCGGACCACACGACCACATGCATGTCATAGTACCTGTGAATATAGGGCCACAAGACACAGGCATGTCTAGTACATGTGAATAATGGGCCACAAGACATGCATGTCATAGGTACTGTGACTATAGGACCACCAAGGGACAATGATGTATAGGGACATGTGACTATAGGGCCCCAAGAACACCTGCAATGTCATAGTAAATGGGACGATAGGCCCACAAGCTACATGCAGTCATAAAAGTCCATTGACATAGGACCACAAGACCATGCATGTCATAGTACATGTGATATATGCATGTCATAGTACATGTGACTATAGGGCCACAAGACACATGCATGTCATAGTACATGTGACTATAGGACCACAAGATACATGCATGTCATAGTACATGTGACTATAGGACCACAAGACACATGCATGTCATAGTACATGTGACTATAGGACCACAAGACACATGCATGTCATAGTACATGTGACTGCATGTCATAGTACATGTGACTATAGGGCCACAAGACACACATGCATGTCATAGTACATGTGACTATAGGGCCACAAGACACATGCATGTCATAGTACATGTGACTATAGGACCACAAGACACATGCATGTCATAGTACATGTGACTATAGGGCCACAAGACACACATGCATGTCATAGTACATGTGACTATAGGGCCACAAGACACACATGCATGTCATAGTACATGTGACTATAGGGCCACAAGACACATGCATGTCATAGTACATGTGACTATAGGACCACAAGACACATGCATGCCATAGTACATGTGACTATAGGGCCACAAGACACATGCATGTCATAGTACATGTGACTATAGGGCCACAAGACACACATGCATGTCATAGTACATGTGACTATAGGACCACAAGACACATGCATGTCATAGTACATGTGACTATAGGGCCACAAGACACATGCATGTCATAGTACATGTGACTATAGGGCCACAAGACACATGCATGTCATAGTACATGTGACTATAGGGCCACAAGACACATGCATGTCATAGTACATGTGACTATAGGGCCACAAGACACACATGCATGTCATAGTACATGTGACTATAGGACCACAAGATACATGCATGTCATAGTACATGTGATTATAGGACTATAGGTTATTGTTGTTGGGTTTTTTCAAGTCTAATAGTACGGTGCGTAAATTACCCATTCAAAAAAATTGCTGTTCAATTGAAATCGCACGGGGGGGGGGAAGTGAGATAGCACGTAGCACGGTTACCCGTGCTATTACTCATACAAGTAGTTGTGGCAAGTGGTCACAATGGCATCAAAAACTCTTCATCATATACATTTTTTTAATTTAAACTCGGCTGTTTTAGTAGATGGAGTGCTTGTTGTCAGGAACTATTAGTCATTAAAAATGGCTTGTGTTTATATACTACAGAAGCTATCACTACTATGGAAAATTGAAGTAAGAACGTAAGTCCATTAGTTAACTGCTACTTTCAAGGATAAATTGACTGAATAATGCCTTCCTAAACCAGGCAATAAGAGCTAGAACATTAACTTCAGGAAAACTAAATAAATTTAGTCACTAGCTCCAAAAAATTTCAATTACGCGGTAGGTTCTTGATTTTTCACAGACGCTTAAACTCGCCGAAATCATTGGCGGGGTCCTTCCTGTTGGCATTTATTATCCTCCCCTGTGGCATTTAGAACCCTAGCTTGTGACATTTAGTACCCTAGCTCACTCCACCTTCTCTATTGTTTGGAATAGCTATTTGACATTTCTGACACATATTCAAAATTTTAGGGATATAACAAAGAAATATTTTTTATTTTTTTATACTGATATTAAAATAAAGTGATGAGTAGCTAAAACTGATTAAATAAGTTACAACAGCTAATGATGATATTCCTATTTATTTGAGATAATATTCATAGTAACTGAGCATGATTGGAAGTTAAAAGTAAAAGGAGAAGTGAAAGTTGTGCTGGAAGATTGCAAAGTGTTCATGCTATTAGCATCACACGAGTAACCAGAAGTTGCTGCAATAACTAGAGCTGAAGAATCTGACACATCTATATTAATTGAAGAATTATAGGTGGAGCCGCAGGCAGATGTTGTTTGACTTGGAACACGGTTAAGTATGTCTGAAACAGCTTCTTTCTGTTACTTCGATGTGTGCTTGTATGCCCTAACTCCATCTAAGCTGCGGTGCCCAGTTACCTCCATGACTTGCTGCTCGTCCACACCAGCATTATATAACCGAGTGGCTGCCGTGGAATGGTTCGTGCGAAAACCGGTAATGTTAGCTTCCCTGCAGAGACGAGCGACGGTTCCATCGAGCTTGCAATGTCCAACCGCGACGGAAGAGAACCAGCATGTAGGAGTGGGCTTTGCCAGAGGTTTCAAGTAAAACGCATTGTTCGGCCTGTCAGTGGGACATAAACTATTGTATAACTGGAAAAGCTGAACAAAACACCGATCTGAATTGCTTGGATTGTTGTAGTGCTGCACAATTTTAGGCTGAACTTTTCTGTCTTTTAAACTGCCAGTCCTATTCTTGGAGGTATCCTCAATGTATTCTAAATAAGGTCGGTCCCCTTCATTCTTGTGTAGGGTTATTTGACAAGGACTGAATCTTAATTGCCTATGCTCTTTTCCACTCCTCAAAGCAAAGTAGAGGCCATTCATTACAACCATGGTATCTAATAGAGCTTGGGGATTTGACTTTCCTAAAAGTCCTCTCTGCCATAAATTTTCCTCTTCTTCTATAGATAAAGGCTGGGCTTTTTTAGTTTTAGATCCCAGGCCTGAATTTCGTAGCCTCTTCATTTCGGCATCCAAGCACATTCGAAATTCTGAGAACTGACTGTCCTTAAAAAAGTCAATGGACGGTCTCCCTTCAATCCTGATGTATCGTTGTATGCCAGCCACAAGATGAAGAAGTGAATTTGGAGGAAATTCCTCTCCGTTTTGTTTTCTTACTTCGAAGACGAAAAGGCACAATTTGGTGGACAATTCTTGGGTAGATATTTCTTTCAGGGGTGTAACTTCTTCTCCGTACTCCGTAGAAATGTGTGCACACCATTGTTGCCATACATTGACACAGTATTTTGTGTCAGCCATGGTCTTAGAAGGTATGGCACTAAGCTTGGCCTTCATAACCTCATCCTCGTTTTTCCTGGGAGCAAATGTTCTCTTTTGTCGCTTTGTTGGAGGCTCCAAGTTATAGTCGTGAACAGAATGTTCCGTGAGTTGCTCTTGCTGAATAGCTGGGTCTACTTGACCAGTAACTAAGGTTTGTTCGCTATCAGACATTTCCTCGTTTAAAAGGTCCATAATTTCTGGTGATAAAAAGTCCAGCAATGAGTCCATATTGTCTTCCATTAATCAAGTTAGCCTGAGAAGTGGTGGAACAGGCTGTATCACCTAGCTAGCTTTTTTTTTTTAGTGACTAAATCAGTTAGACAGAGGCACCGAGGAAACTACCGGATTTAGGAAACCCTCAGGCCCCTAGTAGCACCCTCGCTTCGCTCGGGATGCTACAGCTCAGGGCCTTCGGGATTCCTAAATCCGGTAGTTTCCTCGGTGCCTCTGTCTAACTTATATGTAGTGTTTTTGTTATTTTTGCATACAGGTTTTAAAATGGATGGCAAAAATCAACTTTAATAAGATATGACCTTACACAAGTTACAAACTTTGTTTCACAAGTTTTTGTTGTTGTTGTTTTTGGGGGGTTTTTTGTTGTTGTTTTTTGTGTGTGTGATGTAGGTCAAAGCATTGTGGCGGATCAGGGAAGAGATCACAGTGGCTCTTGCAATAGAAGGAGTTATGTACAAGGTAAGATAACATTTGTTATCATTTTTTACTTTGCTTGGAGTGCTAGTGTTGTTGTGGTTTCCTGTGTGTTGTTTGTATCTACAGTATGATATTTCTGTGCCTCAAGCAGAAATGTATAATTTAGTGGAAGTCATGAGAAAGCGTTGTTCTGAGCATGCTCTGTGTACTGTGGGCTATGGTCACCTTGGTGACAGCAACTTGCACCTCAATATCCTTGCTGACTCTCACTCAATGGAATTACTTGACCTTATTGAACCTTACATCTATGAAAAAACAGGTACACATAATATTGGTTTGACTTTATAGAACATTGTATGGCTTTTATAATTCCAACTCAAGTGGATATAACGTATGCATGTGTGTTGTACCATTTAGCGGAACATCGAGGCAGTATTTCAGCAGAGCATGGTATGGGGTTCAAGAAGGCTAGCCACCTTCACTATTCCAAGCCTCCTGCAGCTATACGTGTCATGCAAGCTATGCGGACTCTACTGGACCCACACAACATCCTCAACCCGTACAAGACAATACCATTCACCCAATGACTAATTTAATTATTTATTTTTAATCTGCAGAATATGACAATAGTATAAAAGTGGTTGGGTTGCCGCCTCTTTATTGTGAGAGATTGATCAGCGTATCCATAGCAATGGAGATCCATTCAATTAGTGTAAATATAATTTCATTTTCCTTTCTTTTTTGCATTAGCACTTAACCAGTCAATGCCTTCCTACAGTACCACAGTAATGAAACAAAATGTGAAGTCAAACACACATACTTGCTAGCTTAGAGTGGCTTACCTGGATGCCTTCATTCTTCAATGCAGAGCAAGGTTGTATTCTCCAACTTCTGCCCTGAATAGTTGTCAACTCGAGCCTCTCTGTGATCTATGATAGACACACACAATGCATGACTTACAGTTCAGCACTTGGTGCACTCAGAACCGAGTGATATAAAATAGAGACCTTAACGTACAGAGTGGTATACAAGACTAGTCTCTTCCAATGATGCATTACTTATCACTGATCCTGCTTACCAATAGGTCAGTCATAGGTCCAAACAATAGCCACATCACCATACCATTGGCTCACTACAGCTCTGATCTGATACTGTCTGCTTCTTAGTTTTGTGAATTATTGCATAGACACTCATTTTAGCTTAATGATTAGATCACTGCATCAAAATCAGCAGAAGTTGATGTCGAGATGCAGAGAGAGAGGCAAGTTTGCCTGACAAGCAACACTCCCTGATATGTTAAAATATTCATATTTTTAAAAACAATGTCCGGTTCACAAAGCACCTCAATAAGTGAGGATTGAGATGACAGTTCTAAGCACAATACTTTTTAATAACTCCTGGTGACAAGTATCACACTTAGATGATAACAACAAAAATAACTCCACACTAACAAAATTATTTTTCTAGTTATCAAATTTGATCAGAGGGTTTTAATTAGTGGACACTCTCTCAAGTAAATGCTTCCGGAATAGTGGACATTTGGCCACTCCCCTAAATTGAAGTGGGCCAGTTGATTCTTCCAATCAGTTAACTCTTTCTTCTAATAGTCAAGCAGTCACTCATAAACGCCATATAGACAAGGAAACTGGAAATGAGATAACTATGGACCATTTTATGTAGATTCGTATGTGTTGGTGTTGTTGTTTTGTAATGGTTGTTAGGGACTAAATTTCTAAGGGACCTATATATAATTTCCAACCTAAATGAGAAGTTGGGGAAATTTTCTTCATTTTTCTTACTTTAGTTTAAGGCGCGATAGGGACATTGATAGAGACATTGTTGTACTTACAATTTTGAATTATTTATATATGTAGATTGTCATTGATTAAATACGTATGATGTGTATTACATTTGAATAACTCAACTAAGTAATTTGAGATGACCTAAATCTGTACAGGAATGAGCATGGGACTATAACAAAAGAAAAAAGACAGCTTGTGTCTTTTTATATCTCTTGTAAAGATAGTTCCAATAAGTAAATAATAGCAATTATTCTCTACCAGCCAACATAATGTACTCAAACAATTATTCCACAATAACCTGACCTTTATTCCAACAATAACCTGACCTTTATTCCAACAATAACCTGACCTTTATTCCAACAATAACCTGACCTTTATTCCAACAATAACCTGACCTTTATTCCACAATAACCTGACCTTTATTCCAACAATAACCTGACCTTTATTCCAACAATAACCTGACCTTTATTCCAACAATAACCTGACCTTTATTCCAACAATAACCTGACCTTTATTCCACAATAACCTGACCTTTATTCCAACAATAACCTGACCTTTATTCCAACAATAACCTGACCTTTATTCCAACAATAACCTGACCTTTATTCCAACAATAACCTGACCTTTGCCAGGAATAGTTGAATAATAACATAACACAAAGAACTGTCTTCATAGCTAGCTAGAGACAATTCTAAGCTGGCAGCAATTCCAAAGAACGGTCAAGTTACCAATTTTTGCTGACCAAGCACTATTCCTAAAAGCTCAGTTTATCAGGACAAAAGCCTACATTGGGCATGTACCAGGACGGATACAAGAATAGCGTGAATGTCCTGGCCAAATCGGGATGGTTGGGAACTAAGGACCTAATTTCTTAACATGTAGCCTTTTGTGTAATAATAAAGCAGTAAAATATTTAAAAAAACTTCTTTCGAATGAATCTGTGCGTACCAATGGTAGCATTCCACCATTCAATCTAGCGTACAGAGATTTTACAGAGCTCTCAACCTAAGAATTGCTTTTTCAGTATTACTGGTATGCTATTTCAGTATTTTGATGAGCATTTCAGTATTTCCCCCTTCATAATAAATAATAATAATTGACAGAAAGAGATGATACATGAGCTACCTATAGGATAAAATAATTATTGTTTTTGCTGTTCTTTGTTAATACGATAACTTGCATTCATTTCTCTGGTGCATGATTTTGCTTTGTCAAGGAAAGATGTTGGGAAATCCGTTTGGCTACAACATTGAAATGGTGAATTGAAGTGGACTCCAATCAAGGAAGAGATAGTCTCTGGGAGCAAACTTGCCCTAAAATCTGTTTTGATTCTCCTCACTAAGCTAAAAACTCTCACAGTCAGCATTGCTAGCTGGAATTGCAAGTAAATTGAGGGCTAAGGTAGAGAGATGCTGGTACTTCATATCACCCAGGACTGTTTTCATAGACTTGACATGAAGCCAGAAACTCACAGCATCATAAGCATTACCATCACTATCATGGCTAGAAATGTCACCATCTACAGCAAATTCTCTAAACTCCATCTTCACAGCCCCCAGGTCAAAATCAATAGCAAAGGTCTCACTAATCCCTTCAAAAGTTGATAAACTTAGATTCTGACACTCTGACGAATCAAGAAGCTTCAATGATTGGAAGATTTGTGACTTAAAATCAAATTTAGATATTAGTTTGTTTACAAATGCCTCATAAAATGACCTTACATGTTTATAGAAGTTATTAGCACTAAGTCCCTCATTTTCAATTGAATTTAGGAGAAAAGCAGTAGTGTCATCACCAATAAAAACATCCTCATCAGATAGCTGATTTATGGGATTTGAATAATCTATTTCTGTCAAATTGTGAGCTTTTGCTCGAATTACCGATGACTTGACAAAATAAGTAAGCACATTTTTTTAGCAAACGCTCACTATGGGAGTGAAGCTTATGAATAGTAGCCATTTTGGTGCTTTGGAAATATATATTATATGTATCAAAAATAATAAGAGTATTATGAAGAAATAGCATCCACAACTTATTAAAAGGGTCACTGAGATTAGAATAATTTGTTCTTACTCTTCCAGCCTTTTCTACCTCAGGATGGCTTGTGAAGTAGGACAATAATGGATCCCACATTTCTATTGCACGATTAATACTACGCCGTAAAGAAAGCCACCTTGTATCACAATGTTTTAAAATTACTTTAAATTCCACATCACAAAATTCAGCATATTCTTTTAGTGATGCAATACTTTTAACGCTATTATGAAAATGGTAATATATATCAACTAAAATTTCATCAATTTTTATCGGGAGAGCTTTAACCGCAGACTTCACACAGAGACTAACCACATGGCATATGCAGTGGATATCTAGAACTTTGGGCTGCTCTTGCCGAATTTTGGCTGATACACCATTCCGCACCCCTTTCATCACATTGCAGGTATCAGAAGCAAAACTCACAAGGTTTGAAAATTCTAACCCATATTTCACCAACACATCCTTAATGGCTTCGAAAATATCAACTGCAGTCATGCCAGTAATACCCACTGTGTGAAGATGCCTTGTTGCAATAGACGAATGTTCACATTCAAAAGTCCTAATTAAGATAGTAAGAAGTTTTACAGAGTCACCTTTTTCATTGGACTCATCACACATTAAACTATATGGGACATTCCGAACATTTTCAACAACAGGATTCTTGTGATATGGATCAAGAGCCTCACATATAATAGCTCGTGTTTTAGTGCATTTGCACGAGAAATCAGATGCTATCTTGGAATCAGGGAACATTGTCGCAAATAATGAAGACAGATGATTAGCAGTTAGAAATGAGATATTATGCATGGCAATAAAATTTGACATGATAACTTCTGCTGTGGTAACCTTACGAATGTGTGACAGCTCTGAGGGTTGACCAAGCATGCCTGCTATACTCTTAGTGCTATTGCTATCCTTGAATCTCTGCTGATGTGTAGGCCCTCTAGCATGACGTGTTATATCATTGAAGCCTCCATGGGCTACACTAAAATCAGACTTGCACAATTTACAATGAGCATATTGGTCACCCTTAGAACTTGCTATGATACCATCTGGGAGCTTCCAAGAGGATTTGAACTTCCCTCCAGCTTGACACTTCTTCTTTACAGCATCCATAGCAAATAATTTCTAATTAACGCCCATCCCCGTAAAACTAGCTCCATTTCCGTAGTCCGTAATCTGAAAGCAATATCAGTATAAATTACGGATGAATCCGTAGAGTTGAGAGCTCTGTTTTACCAACAAACGTCTACAGCTAACATTAGCTTTGCATATATGCAAGTTACACAGGTGATCATTGAAAGATCTGTAGCTATGTCTTAGAAATTATATCCACTCCATCCTTAGAGTGGTTTCTTACCGTGGCTTGAGTCTCTGCAAAGGCCAGATCCTGTTTGTTAGCATACACTAGTAGAGGGACTCCCACTAGCTTCTCCTCTTCTAAGAGATTCCCCAGCTCCACACCAGCTTCTTCCAATCTAGACCCATCACTGCTGTCCACCACAAAGATCTGTGCAAAAGGTCACATAGAGCTACGTTGGCTAAATATAATTTCATTTACCAAAAAGTCAGTGTCTTCGTAATAATGCTTCCAATATGGTCGTATTTTTTTCTGTCCTCCAATATCCCACACATTCAAATTGAAGCCAGGAGATTGGACTGCCTTCACATTGAACCCAAGAGTGGGCTTCACATGCTCAACATCAGTTTCTGCAGCCATCATCTTCAGAATAGTGGTTTTTCCTGCGTTGTCCAGCCCTAATAGAAGAATGCGAAGTGTCTTGTCTTTTCCTTTGTAAAGACTTTTTAGCATCGCCAGCAAACCCTTGGGAAAAAGTTAAGTCAACGTGCAGCAGTAAAACTTGTTTTTGGACTTACCATTTTGGAAGGCGAAAAATATTATCTTCAGGGATTCTCCTGTTTATTTTTTTTTACTTTGGTTGTCAGCGAAACTGTCAGCTGATGTGTCACGTGAGCAATTACTAGACGCGCGAAAACGACCACCGGGGACAAATTCTGAAGAATTTTCTGGGAGTGACGAGGATTTTTTTGTCGTTCTACTGAAGTAAAAGTTTAACGGCTAAAACACAAGGAACAACGCAGAGTAGCTGGTGTGATTTGTGTTGGTTTCTTTAGTGGTTTGTGGGTTAATTCTGATTTTATTGCTTGTGGAGGTGTGACCCCTTATCTGACTATTTACATGAGTGACTGAAGAGAGATGTTAGAAGTGAAGTTATTAAGAGAACATGGAGGAGAGCTTGCAGTGCATGTGAATGACTCTGAGACTATAGACCATTTGAAACAGAAGGTGAGAGAGAAGCACTCCATACCAGTGCACTGTCAGCGTATTAAACACAGAGGTCAAGTGGTCCCTAACAGTGACGTGATAAGGTCACTAAGACAACCTGATTCCAGTATTATCTCTCTGCAGCTTGATGTTCGCTATGTCCTGACTATCAATGTGTATGGAGGATCCTCCTTTGACTTGGAAGTATCCAGCCACGAGTTGGTCGACACAATTATGTCTGCAATATGTAGACATTCTCGAATGTCTTTCTATCGGCAAGAAATTAAGTTTGAGAATCAAGTATTAGAGTCAGGAAGGAGGATTAGTGAATACAATGTGTGTGACAGGGCTGTGTTGGAGGTGGGGCTAAGGAACTACCAGGCCATGGTGTTTGTGAAGACACTGCATGGACAGACCATAGCACTGCAAGTTCATGCTCACGATACTGTGGATCAAATCAAGGAACTCATTGAGCAACAAGAAGCTATTCCTGCTCATAAACAGCGCCTCGTCTTCGTTGGGGAACAGCTGCGAGGTGATAATCGGTTTCTAGATTACAATATCGAGCACGAGAGTGCAGTCCATTTGATTCTTCGAGAAGGAGTAGGTTTCGAGGTCTATGTAGACACTCCTGGTGGGAAGAGTTATGTGGTGGAGGTGGAGCCCAGTGACTCTGTAGACCAGCTGAAGGAAAAAGTGAGCAGGAAAGTAGATATTCCATCACACATGCAAGTAATATACATGGGCTCTCACAAGCTGGTAGACTCGCTCTCTCTGGGTGACAATGGCGTGAAGTCTCGCAGCATTCTTAGAGTAGCCATAGCAGAGCACTGTGCTCGACTGCGCATTACACTGTCCACACACGTGACCTTCCCAGTCTGGGTCCAGCTGGAGCAAACAGTCGACACTCTGAGGGACATCATTGGAACACGGGAACGAGTTCAAGCACGTTATGTGGAGTTATTCTGCGGTCACACTCGCATGGAGAATGCACAGTCATTGAACCATTACAGCCTCAGGCACAACCAAGCTGTACGTGTGAACATAGTGAGACCAGTTCTCATGAGGCTCAGGGTGGTTGTTAGGGGCAGTCCTGAAGCACCCTTGAGTCTTCAGGAACCTGTGAGTGGCACTATTCTCAGCGTGAAGGAAACACTCGCGGAGCGTCTGAATGGCAAAGTGCAAGACATGCAGTTGTTTCTAGAAGGAAGAGAACTTGAAGATGGCAGGACGTTGCATGATAGTGGTGTGTTGGATTACGCCACACTAGACCTCATCCATTCTCCTTCTGGAAGCAGCTGTGCCACCAGAGTTGTGAAGAACATGCATCTGTTTGTGAAGACTCTTACAGGCAAGTCTATCATGGTAGATGTGAGCCCCTCAGACTTGGTACTGGCTATCAAAGAACAGATTCAACAGCAGGAAGGTGTGGCTATTCCTCGTCAATGCCTGGTGGTCGGAGGTCGTATTCTAGACAACAATGCCAGGCTGTGTGACTGCAGTGTCCAGAACCAGACTGTGCTGCACTTGGTGCTGCGTGTGCCTAGTCAAGCCCCCATCAATGTCACTGTGGAAGGAGAAGATCACCACTTCACACTGTCTCTCATGCAGGGAGACTCCGTGCGCTATCTCAAAGAACAAGTAGAGACACGTACTGGTATTGCTAGAGATCAGGTGAGGTTGCTGGTGAATGAGCAGGTTCTAGAGGAAGACTCCAATTCTTTGGCTGACTATCAATTAGAAGAAGACAGTGTCATTCAAATTCAACTCTTACATCACCATCATCATTGATTTACCAATAACAATATTTGCCTTCATAACATACAGAGACCCACAAAGTCAGTCAGTGTTCTTTACCAATTGTAGTTACACCTTCAGAAGTAGTCAGGGAGAGGAGGTCGCCATTGGCTGGTCGGTCTTGTCCTTCTGTCCACTTGTGAATAGTGTCAGCCACAAACTCTAATGGAGTCCAGTCAGAGAAGTTGGCATTGGGCATGCCCTTACGGTTGGCAGGCGTGTCCAGAGTCACTCTGTCATACACACACACACATGCATACCAGGTTGACTTGACAACATCATATTCCACTCACGGTAATATGGCTACAACAGAGGCATTGTCCGGTAATCCACTCGACGGCTGGCTCATACTGTGAACCAACTGGTGAACCGCAGCTTTGGCCATACCGTACCCAATCATTCCTGTATTCCATGAAAGTGATGCAAATATAAAAGTATTAACCAGTCGTGAGTTTCTAGTGAGCACACTAGTCTGCCTACACTTCACCTACATTCTATACTAGTGTTATTGAATGTAGTGACTAAATTAATTCTATGAGTTCCTCATTTCTAGAATTCGTGAAGCTCAAATGATATTTTACTCTCAGTCATGCATATGGCAGAGACAGTCATGTTTCATAGTGTCATGCATATGGCAGAGACAGTCATGTTTCATAGTGGCTCTCTCTAGGGTACTTCTCTTGCTATGCTGAATAGTGGCTCTCTCTAGGGTACTTCTCTTGCTATGCTGAATAGTATTCCTGCCTCACATGCTATACTAATATGCCACGTGTGCATGTGTACAATAAACATATCCATTAGCTAGAATTAGTACCCCCACCGGATGGTGTGCTTATCCACAGCATAGTTCATCCAATACTGTCATGTATTGTCATTACAAACACATTGCTCCATCAAAAGTGATTCTACAACCTATGCCTTTATAACTTATCATTACATATAAAATTTTAAAATACACCTTTAAAATTGTGTGGTTTGTTGCTAGGCAACACGTTTTATTATTAGTTAATTTATGATGACCATCATCTGCCTGAAAAATGTAGAGGTTAAAGGTTAACTTGTGTTCTCTCATTGATCTCAATAATTAGCTACAACTGGTGGCAGTGACACACCCTCCCATCCCGCCCCCATACAGTCACATCTAGCTATCAGTGAACTACTGACACTTGTGTGGCACATCCTGCATGACTGTCTCAGTGTGGGTGTGGCACATCCTGCATGACTGTCTCAGTGTGGGTGTGGCACATCCTGCATGACTGTCTCAGTGTGGCACATCCTGCATGACTGTCTCAGTGCGGCACATCCTGCATGACTGTCTCAGTGCGGCACATCCTGCATGACTGTCTCAGTGCGGCACATCCTGCACGACTGTCTCAGTGCGGCACATCCTGCACGACTGTCTCAGTGCGGCACATCCTGCACGACTGTCTCAGTGCGGCACATCCTGCACGACTGTCTCAGTGCGGCACATCCTGCAACGACTGTCTCAGTGCGGCACATCCTGCACGACTGTCTCAGTGTGGCACATCCTGCACGACTGTCTCAGTGTGGCACATCCTGCACGACTGTCTCAGTGCGGACATCCTGCACGACTGTCTCAGTGCGGCACATCCTGCACGACTGTCTCAGTGTGGCACATCCTGCACGACTGTCTCAGTGTGGCACATCCTGCACACGCACACATCCTGCACGACTGTCTCAGTGCGGCACATCCTGCACGACTGTCTCAGTGCGGCACATCCTGCACGACTGTCTCAGTGTGGCACATCCTGCACGACTGTCTCAGTGTGGCACATCCTGCACGACTGTCTCAGTGTGGCACATCCTGCACGACTGTCTCAGTGTGGCACATCCTGCACGACTGTCTCAGTGTGGCACATCCTGCATGACTATCTCAGTGTGGCACATCCTGCATGACTGTCTCAGGCCATAAATGAGATTTTGAGATAATTCAAATTGTGTTTCATTCCTGCTTCACTTCAATACCCAACATATGTTTGAACAAACAAACAGTTGCTCTAATAATACATTTAATATAAGGGTTTAATTAGCACTTAAAGGTCACCAAAGGTCAATCCCAAGACAGGTCCTATCTGTTAAAAAAGGGTATGTAGAATGGATTGACAAAATTTCACTTTTGTTGGCGAGCGAGCGTAGCGAGCGAGACACTTACAGGGGTAAAAATGAAAAAATCGGGGATGTTTGTTTATTTATATATATGGACGTATGTATGTCATTTTGTACTTTGACCCTCCGTATTTTTGTGTTCGCTTCGCGTTCGACCCCGTCCCAAACTTCACTAAACAGAATCCTCCGGTTTAGCGACCATTACCCGTATCACCTTAGAAATTGAATTGTTTACGGCTTTGAATTGTTTTGCGGGTGCAGTTAAAACTCAAAATCTAATGGGAGCTCCATTTCTATTCGAGTTAGTGGCGGTGGTAAGTTAATGCGCTATTTGTCACAGTTATAAGCCCTACTGAACAGTATTTACTTAAAAATGCATTGTCCACTAGACGAACCTCGAAGGTAAGTCTTGCGTAGGTATGTTCAGTTGTGTGAAAGTATTGTGCGTTACAACTACTATTAAGAATATCACAAAGAAATTTTTAAATAACGTGATTTGATTTTGTTGCTTCTTTTTCAATTCAAACTGTTGCGGGAGCGGTTACTATGACATTGAAACCCCTTTACCTCATACGTAATTTAAAAACTCGACTTTATTTTAATAGCTTGAGTGTTAGTGGTTAAAATCAAATTTAACAATAGTGTAGCTCGCTCGCCATTTGTGCTCAAGCACACCACTAGTTATAAAATGCACACACAAAATGCTTTGCAGCTAATGTTTTTAAAATGTCAGAACAAATTATGCCAGCAAGAATCTCACCTGGAGTACCTTGTAGGGCAGCTCTGGCACCAGTTAGAACAAGGAGACCGCCCCTGTAATTAGCAACAATTAAACACAATACAGTATCATCTGATGGTAACTCACTTGTCAAGATGGCGTGCACTAATCTGACTAGCCAGTACTGACGTCCACACACTCTGCTTCCACATCAAGTCACAACTCTTTACCAGATCTATACCACACGACACAACAAATGTACCAGGAATGCACATGTACCAGCAGTGCACGTGTAATAGCAGTGCACATGTACCTGCAGTGCACATGTACCAGCAGTGCACATGTACCAGCAGTGCACATGTACCAGCAGTGCACATGTACCTGCAGTGCACATGTACCAGCAGTGCACATGTACCTGCAGTGCACATGTACCTGCAGTGCACATGTACCAGCAGTGCACATGTACCTGCAGTGCACATGTACCAGCAGTACACATGTACCGGCAGTGCACACGATCCAGCAGTGCACATGTACTGGCAGTGCACATGCATGACAACATGTCTTACCTGGTGACGCTGAGTTGCCACCTGCCCATCCTCCAGCCACACACACGACTGCTCTCAGCTTGTCCTCTTTCAACGTGGCTTCCAGTTTAGTTTGGACCTAGTGCATACACTCCATAACTGAACTATATAGAGTGACAGACATAGAATGAAGGTACCTGTTCCGCTTGCTGTACCCAGCTCTCTGTAGGTGATATCACAAGGTTGGCATCTGCTTCATCATTGCAGAACAAGTCCACTGATAGTACCCACTGATAGCAACACAAGCCAGTAATTGTATACAGGACCACTGACAGTACCCACTCATAGCAACACAAGCCAGTAATTGTCAGGACCACTGACAGTACCCACTCATAGAAACACAAGCCAATAATTGTATACAGGACCACTGACAGTACCCACTCATAGCAACACAAGCCAATAATTGTACACAACAGACTAATAATACACAGCAAGAGACATATGGCAGTTGACTTACAATCCTAATAATTCGAGCTAGCTAAAGCACCGCCAACATACCCAGTTATTAGCTTTGAAATACTTAACTACACTCTGCCCTAGAGCACCTTTTCCACCATACACCAAAACTCTTTTTGCAGCCATTCTTCTATTTCGGCGACCTTTTACCAAATATTCACAAGTCGGGTAAGGGTCGACAACGAACCTTCGACTACTGGTGCATGCGACCCATACTAGTCTGGCGTAGCCGACCCTTTACCTCCTTTATGTTGGGGAAGGGAAGAGGAACACCCGGTTCAGGCACTTTTCCGTTCAAATGCACTTTTTTTAATCACTTTTAGTACTACTGTCCCTAGACCCTTTCCTCCCCCTTCCCCAACGTAAATGAGGTAAAGGGTCGGCTACGCCAGACTAGACCCATGCGCAAAACAGTAGTGATTAGGCCTGGCCTTGTCAGATTATGCTAGCATTTTTTCTGGAATAATAGACATGGAATAGCAGGAATAATTCTAGAATAATAAGAGTATTAGAGAATAATAAAGGGAAAATGAGAATAATCAGTTCACATAATCCTTAATTATAAACAAAATCAATGGTGCTTTTTTCCCCTCTCTTTTTCTTATACAACAAGGACATACACATTAAAAGGTGGTAATAAGGTAGATCTTCATTACTTGATTATAGCAGCTGGGTTTGTGTTGGCCACTTGGTTATTGTACTTAAAAATAAAAAAAGGTTTGAAATACTGTGAGAGCTGTCAGCTCAGGCTCAGAGTCAGCAAGTCACCTGGAGAATTATGCTAAATGGTTTCTTGAACTTTTTCAGCTGCAGCAGAGTATGTTTTCTCCATTCTTTTATGAGGATATTCAAAGTTTTCACTGAGAGTAGCTATATAGCAATATAGTGAATCCTCTATATTGAGTAATTCATTATAGCAGTAAGAGAGACTGATTCTTTTACTCATTTATTTCATAACGTACCAACTTTATATAGCTACTGCAGTCATCACTATATCACTTATTCCTAATTGGAATAAATAAAATAAAATAAAAGGAATAATATATATTCTTTTGGAATAATAACACATTTTTTTTGAAATAAAAAAAAGAATAATTCTAAAAATTTCGAGCATAATCCAGTATCAGTTGTGATATTCAACTAGTAACAAAAATCTTATCAAAATTAATTATTGCTCAAGAAATTTCATTGTGTAGATAAATTAGAGGTGCTGTAAAAGTGAGATTTAAAGATATAATAACAAACTTGACTTGATCACAGTTTACCACTCATTTCCCAGCCAGTTGCTGATTGATGAGTAGATTTTACAATTTACTGTTACATATTTATAAGATCATGGTTTTTATTTATTTATTAATTAATTTTTTATTTATAAATTGCTTATAGCAGGTGTGGCCAACTAGCTATTAGATCTATTACAGAGGACAAACAAAGCAGGGAATGTAGGGATAAAACTAGAGATGGTTTGGTTTCTATTTGGATGACACTCATGAATAACATTTCCACTGAATTGGGGGAGGGAGGGAGGGGCACACGACCCCGTGCTATGGTGGTTCCTCGCCACAGTTTCCAGTCCCTTTTCAAATAAGCTACCGAGAAAATACTCCACCCAATGGATTTGAGCTGCAATACAGAACTTTGACCCACAGTCTCTCACCCCCAGGACCACAAGGAGAGGGGGGAGGGGTCCGCACATCACTGGACTCACAGAGTCTCACCCAAGGTCTGCAGACCTAAACTCATAACTGTAGGTGTATTGCTAGTTTGAGTGGAGAGTTCAGGATAAGCCAGTTACAATCTCAGATCGTCCTGCCTCCGGAATCATGAAGATTCAGATAATAAATTTGAAATTTAACTCCTTTGTCTGTTTTTGTTGGATGGTGCCCCCGTATGCCTCAGTGGGGGTTGCAATTTTGACAGCCTTCGTGCCACAGGCAAAATTGTATCATATTCACCTTAAATTTATTTTTTTCATGCTTTTCGTAGCCACTTAGCTAGTCATTCACATGCTTCAGGTGTAAACATTATCAATAACTTGCTCTTCAATTGCTGTAATACTTTACCAGCTCTCATTTTTTTTTAGTTTCACTACTTTGAAGGGCAAACTGAGCCCGAAATATTATAGAATATATTACAGTAGTCAAATATTGGTCAACTGGAGGGTAGCTGGTGTGTCTTGCCATTT
>WLWD01000852.1_pt1 | contig 32395 bp, 13 predicted proteins | sample 6712731 | NCBI WGS metagenome assembly WLWD01 (sample SAMN12718690, study PRJNA576275) | sponge metagenome | isolation source: marine sponge | host: Mycale hentscheli | place: New Zealand: South Island, Marlborough, Capsize Point | collected 2014-11-01
GTATATCACTGAAATAACATTGTTATATTCAAGCATGTATACTTGACTTATAGCACGGAAATACATCATGTGTATTACAAAGTTATAGCATTGTTATAATCAGGTGTGTATACTTGAATTATAGCACGGAAATACATCATGCGTATTACAAAGTTATAGCATTGTTATAATCAGGTGTGTGTACTTGAATTATAGCACACAAATACATCATGCGTATTACAAAGTTATAGCATTGTTATACTTGAGTGTTGATACTTCTAGTATACACGTATACACACTCGTGTATTACTCAGTAATCCTCCTGTTTTTACAGTACATTTATTCTAGTGGTATACACCACACAAAAATGTGCATATATCAGTAGTATAACACTATGCCTTAAATATTTGACACACAAAGCATCAAATTTTAGTGGGTCTATCTTTATTCTTCATTCATTCACTCGTTCCTCTTATTTATGTATTCATTTAAATATTTATTTATTTATTTATTTATTTGTCTATGCTTGTATTTATGTATTTATTTTATTTTATTTATTTATTCATTTAATTGTTTTATTTATTCATTTAAATATTTTTATTTATTTTTATTCATTTGATTTCTATGCTCATGTATTTTAACTTATTTTTATTTATTTTATTCAATAAATAAATAGTAAGGATTAGGTGGTGATGGTTCCCATGATAGAGGCACAGTTTCCTCGCTGCACAGCTACTGAGAGATGCTGGAAAGGATAGTCTCTAGCCCGTGGGTCTCCTGTCTGCACCACTATGCCCATGTCCCACATCCTTCAACAAGCCATAGACGTTTGACTCACAGCACCCACGGTCTCAATTACTTATTCAATTACTAAAACTAATTAAAAAAATAATAATAATAAATGAATAAATAAATAAAATAATAGTAGTTGTAGCTAATAATAATAGCTAATATAATAATAATAATAATAATAATAATAATAATCTGTGACCTTTGGAGAGAGGCGAGATAATAATAAATAATAATAATAATAAGAATAATAAATAAATAAATTGAGTGTATTTCATTCCAACAACCTTTTCAGTAAAATAGGTAAGTTGAAAGACACTTTACCTAACAAAGGTTAAGTGGTTTGGCATCGTCACGTACAATACCGCCTTTTACAACCGTAGCCCTTTAGCCAGAGTACTCCTTTACCAAACGCAAACGAGCGTTCGGTAAAGGGTCTGGCCTGGCTAGCATTAAAGCTCACGTTTAATCTGCAAGAAATGTTATTGTTCCTTACTCTGAGTGTCCATTCGACCTGTTCCACTTAGTTGGCACTGAACTTCCCGATGTATAGGAAGCTCGATAAGGCGAAGCACAAGACTGGGCTATTGTTTGTGGAGTATTTCAAGATGCATTGCCAGAGTGTTTTTTTTTGGACCCAATATGCTCATCTTCTATGTTCTAACCATGCTGAATGGCTGTGTGAGCAGGGTGCAAACAGTTGCGTTTATTTGCAAACAGTGCTGCTGTACAGCTGGAGAGTAACATTTCTTAAACCAAAGGACTGGAAGGTAAATTTTAAGTGTTAGTATCCTAATATAATCGCATGAGCTGTAGTAGTCTGGCATAGCCAGATCCACGTAGCACGCAAAGTGCGCGGAGGGTCTGGGGACATGGCCATACCAAATTTGTTCTGGAGCAATGAGGAAATAGTGAGTGTCCCACCTCCTTTATATCTGAATTTCTACCACAAATTAGCTATGATTGCTAAACCTAGCTTTGGAAAGGGTGGCTGATATGCACAGGAATTTCTATTCCGGTAATTGCTAACGGTAATTGACCGCCGTAATATATGTGCGGCAGAACAAATTTGGTATGGCCATGTCCCCAGACCCATTCCCAGCATAGCGGTTCGGTACAGGGTCTGGCTACGCCGGACTACATGAGCTGGTGATGTATGTTTTGGATATGAGACATAGCCACATCCTAATTCCATAGTTGTGGTGTGCAATAATTAGATTCTCATTACTATGCTAAGAAAATAAGGCGACTTGTAGATAGTTCTCGTTCACTACAAGAAAAGAACGTTTGCTCATAATATTCTCCCTTCCCACCACCTCTTCCTTTCCTTCACCTTACCCTTCCTGAAGTCGGTTTTATTAGTGTTTGAACTGTGGTCTGTAGGACTTCTGTCAATGGTGTAATGTCTGCTGCGAGTATGTTCTATACTACCTAGTTTTAATCAGCCTTTTTTTTTTTAAGTACAAGAATGAAAAATGTTACTGAATGACATATCTGCTATGAAATATACTTGATATGATATCAATCATGATCAAATGTTATACTAAATCAAGTCTAAGTTGACACAGTTTGTTAGTTTTTGTTTTTTGTTTTTGGTCGGTTTTTTATCTGTGGATAATATGTGACTTATCAGGTTTTAAGTTTTGGCTAAGAAGTTTTGGATGATCATTTGGATGAGCAAAAGAAAGCCACATTGTTATGGAGAAGTCTGTTCTATATCTAAATCTATATGTGTGTATTTAGATGATCATTTATGCAAATGGCAACATTCTTATTGTCCCTGTGTTCCATCCAACACGTATTCTGAAGTTATGATACTCACTGGCCAGCCTCTCCTCAGTTCCCCTAGTGGTCATTCTCATTTGACTTGTGATTGGGCTGAAGCACTTTTGTTGGAATGTTGAGTTTCCCTGAAGGACTATTTCAGATGTCCATATTGAGTAGAAGAGGTTTATCCATGGTTAGGTACATTTTACTGGCCTTTGATGTTGTTTTTGTTTGTTTGTTGTTGTTTGTTGTTTTGTTTTCTGGGTGGGGGGAAGGAGGGGGTTATTTATTCTTCTGTTTGTTGTTGGTTGTTTTTTGTTGTTTCTTGTTTTGTTTGTTTTTTGTTTTGTATTTTGGAGGAATAAAGTAAAGTACATTGAGAAATAATGGTATCCACATATATTTGAATTGAGAAATAATGGTATCCACATATATTTGACTTAGACAAGATATGTAATTAACCCTCAGCCTGCGTGTGTGAGAGGGATATTGTAGCCGTCCTGTCTGTCGATCTGTCTGTCTGTCATTTTGGAGATTACTGATAATTAAATGTTGTTTTGAGTTACTTGAACAACTATTTAGACCTTTTATTATGCTAGTTTTAGTTAATTTCAGGCACTAGCTTTTGTTGGTGATTGCCCCTTTCGTCACATTATAATCATGTGAGCTAATGATTCTTGCAGTATTATGATGGTTTTGCTTCACGATATCAAGTTAGCATAACGTTTGAATTGAATGGGACTTTTCCCTAGATGTTTCCCTTGAGTACCTTAAGTGTTTCCTCATCACGTGATGCATATTGAACATTCCAGCATGGCTGGGAATTGTACAGAACTACATTCATGCACGTTGAAGCGTTCCGTATGGAGCGTTCAAGGGAGAATATTGAAAGCTCGCATGATGCGAAAATAGTCAAGTGGTCTAATGACAATAAATATATGTATGTATATGTAGTTTATATAATTGCGGGGATGTTGATACTGGATTTACACAACTGAGGGCCAGAGGCCCGAAGATAGTGTAAGTCACTTACTGACCAAACGCAGAGTGGTACAACACCATGGCTCTAGGCTATAGGAAAAGCATAAAACTAATCGTGATTGGACAATTCACTTGTTCACTTCGTAGCAGGTAAGTTAAGCAATCTGATTGGATAGTTAGAATGTACCATTAATACAAATACATCCATACAGAGAGAGAGAGGGAGGTAAACTTGCTCAAGCTTCACACACACACACACACCCCCCACCCAGAAATAACCTCTAGATATAACCCTGGTAAGTGTGCAAGCATCATAATTTTATTAAACTGACATTCTTAATAGAGAGCAGCTATATATAGTAACGTGTGTGGTACACCGAGATAGGCATTGGAGGAACAAGAAATGTTACTTGTTGGCATATGTACCGTACCAAGGGGTGTGTGGGGGAGATAGCTTGAACGCTGCCACCAGAGTTCCAGTCAATTACTCATACGCCAGGAGGGTGGTCTAATTCCCGCCGCGCAGTACAATTTCTAGATTAGAGTTTTACGTCTAACGAAAATGATATGAGTAACGAGAGCAACGACTAAGAACTGAACTCACACACACGAGGACGAACTATAAATACAAAAATAAGACCACACCTACAATTGACACGAAAAGCTCTAAACATCCTGCTCTAGAGCGTTGGGTTCACGCCTAGAGCAGGCACATGCACGCACACCAAAGTTCACAAACATACGTACAATAAATCAACACCATTGTCCTTTCACGCAAGCTACATGATATGATACACGACAATAATTAAGACACAAAAATGCATTCTCTGTTCCATAAGTTCTTTCTTCTCTTCTCTTTCTTCTCTTTCTTTACTTCTCTTTCTTTCTTCTCTCTTTACTTGCGAGTGGTGGCCCCACAGGCCCCGCCCCTAAGCCTTTGCCTATCGGGGAAAGCTGATAAAATCCAAGGCCATCCCGAGCAGTTGGTTGGGGAAGATCATCCTCTCCCTCCTCGTTATACATTCGACTAAGTCCATCAGCGTTGTCATGTAACTTGCCAGGACGGTACACCAATTTGACATCATACTGTTGAAGTCGTAAAGCAAACCGCATCAGTCGCTTGTTTAAGTGCGAACTGGTGAGAAGGGCCAGACACGCCCTGTGGTCGGTGACGACGGTCACACTGGTACCCAGCAGATAGTGCTCGAAGTGACGGAGCGATTCGACAATGGCCAGTGCCTCCAATTCAGTCACTGTATACCTCGATTCGGCGCCTCGAAGCTGCCTACTGAAAAACGCCACTGGTAGCTCCCGATCACGTGCAACATGGAGACATCCTCCAACACCTCCTCCGGATGCATCACAATACAAAACAAAACAATCTGACTGTGTGGGAATAAAAAGAACAACAGAATCAGACAACAATGACTTCAACTTACAAAAAGAATCCTTCATCTCCCCGGTCCAGACAATCTTGTGTGGAGCTGTCAGGGAGACAGACGGAGAGAGCTTGGTGGAGTGCTCAGCAAATCCTTGTACAAACTCTCGGTAATACCCTATGGTGCCCAAGAAGGCTCTAAGTTGCCTCTTAGTGTTAGGCAGGGGATACTCAGCAATAGCGCTAACTCTAGCTTGAGGAACAGACATGCACCCTTCACCTATGTCATGCCCCAAATACAGCATTGTTTTTCGTCCAAACTCGCATTTAGACAGTTTCACTTTCAGACCGGCATCACTCAGACATGCTAGTACTTTACTCACATCACTCATATGACCATCCCAACTACGACTATACACAATGACATCGTCAATGTAATTCTTACAGATATCTTTTACGGGCTTGAGCACATTCTCAACTATGGATTGAAAAATTGCAGGTGCGTTTTTCAACCCGAATGGCATTCTCAGAAAACGATAAGTACCCATGGGACAAGAAAAAGTGGTGAGTTTGCTACTCTCTGGATCCATACTGACTTGGTGGAATCCAGCTGTGAGATCTAGCTTGGACAGAACATTACAAGGTCCAACCTTGTCCAAAATCTCACGAAGAGACGGCAGCCAAAACCGCCTCAAGGGGGTAATACTATTTAACTCCCTGTAATCTACACACAGTCTTATTGACCCGTCCTTTTTCCTAATAGGAACAATGGGACTAGACCACTCTTCATTCGCAGGCACAATAATTTCAGCCTTAACGAGTTTATTTATTTCTCTCTCGACTGAGCTTTGTATGTGTATGGGGATTTGTCTGGGGGGTATATTCACTACACTACTCCCACCTTTCACGACAATTTCACAACTACCCACTTTGCACAACCCAGGAGAATCACTAAATGCACACTTATGCACCTCTAACAAATTTGCTACATCACTTTCACAATAATCAGGACATTTTTCCTCTCCTAGCATTCTTTTACTAAAACTTCTTTCCATTTCAGAGTTCTCTTCCGCAATTACACTTACTGCAGCTACATAGTTTTTCCTTTCACTGTACATCTTTGTATTATTGATATGCACTAATCGCACATGTTCAGAATCTTTCTTTCTCACTTTATACGTTACGTTTGACACACATTCAATAACTTCATAAGGTCCCTCCCAGGAAGCAGTAAGGGATACATGCAACCCGGGAATACGAATCAGGACTAAATCACCAACTTTGTGCACACGGTCAGATTTTCCTTTATTGAAAGTCGAGGACCGTTTCTCAATCGTGCTCAACTCAGTAGATGTTGCCATATCATGTAGCAACATAAGCCTGTCCTGAAGACACACAACCCACTCACATACGTCTAATTCAACACACTTATCCTCAACCCACCCAGCATAAACTAAGTCTAGGGGGCCTACTAAATTTCTGCCAAATACAAGTTCGTGGGGTGAAAACCCAGTGGTTCTGGAAGGTACCTGCCTAACAGCGAATAGAGCCATTGGAAGGAAATCACACCAGTCCACCCCATTTTCAACAGCTTTACTGAGCATGGGCTTGAGCGTGCCGTGAAAACGCTCCAGTATCCCATTAGACTGGGGACGATAAGGGGAGGTATGTAACTGATCCACCCCCAATATCGAACACAACTTATCCACAACTTTCCCCATAAACACTGAGCCACGGTCAGTTAAAATTCTGAGGGGAATGCCTGTCCTAAAAATAATATTGGACATGCCAGAAGCAACTGTTTCTGCTGCAACATTTCTAAGTGGCACTGCATCCGGCCACCTAGACGCTAGGCAAATATATGTAAGGATGAATTTGACCCCACCCCTCGCCTTGGGCAAAGGGCCAACAAGGTCGAATGCTATTGATTCAAAGGGCACAGTGGTGACTGGCCTTTCTATCATTTTTGCCTTCTTATTTCCTGCACTGTTACACTTAAGACATTCTTCACACGAACGGGTGTATCTCACTATGTCACAACCCATCCCAGGCCAAGTGAAACGCCTATTTAAAAGTTTTCTCATACCCTTGACCCCAATGTGTCCAGATTTATCGTGCACCAAGTTTAAAATTTTCTGTCTCCTGCACACAGGCAAAACTAAACGATTCAAAGTATCACCATTGTCATCAATACATTCATGAAAAATCAGGCCATCCTCCCATGCATATCCATTCATGCTACGAGTTGCCAATTCTTTACACTGAGACAAAGTCTCATCCTGGTCCACATCCGCCCTAAGTTTATCCTTCTCGCTTTCCTCCACCACATTAGGACTACCTAAGGATACAGACTCACCAGCGTCTACACTTTCCATTTCCCCTTCATTCCTAGCTGACTCCTCAGCTACTACATCCTCATCCCTATCAGGCTCCTCCCCTGCGGGTTCAGCTGTTAAGGCCGGTACCCCAGGTTTAAAGTGAATAGGTGGGACAACATCAGATTCTAACACAATCTGTTCAGCTTCCCTTTTGGCTGCCTTCTTACTGGCTTCCCGGGTGACTGCCGCAGACAAAGCTGCATTGTTAGGCTCAACAGCACTGACAAGAGAAGTTTGGTGACGGCGTACTTCCCGGTCACACACAGCCTCTATAAAACTGGTCGCATGACTTTCATCTTCTGGGGGGGCGCTAAGAAACACAAAACTCTGCCTTTCCCCCTGTTGACTAACAGCTACCACTTGTTCAAACTCACGACCCATGATCTCAAATTTTACTTTTGCTAAGGGTCTACGGATCATCTGGCCATTGGCCATCACCAAATTCTCATGGGTGCCCAGATAATGGCTTTCGTCTACTAAGTCTTGTGAGACCATTGTCAGCACAGCTCCCGAGTCAGGCAAGATCATGCAATACTTCCCGTTGCATTTACCTTTGAACTCAATGAGGGAATTGCAGTTAGAAGCAACCGCCTGAGTCTTAGGCTGATGCCTTTGGGATTTTCCAGACTTCTCATCGACTTTAACATTGTCAACACGGGACGTTTTATCTACTCTCAATGGGCATTCCGGTGCCTTATGACCGGGGGTGTTACAAACATAGCAAATGACAGGGTGTTGGCTCTCTGGCTTTTTACAGTCAAAGGCTCTATGACCCAGACCATGACATCTAAAACATCTGACACTTTCACCACTACTACTACTATTATTACGGTCATACCTATGTCTGCCCCTCTCATGGGAATTTCTCACACCAGTGGTTTTGAGAATAGCAGCTACCTGATACAGGTCTTCATACGTAGTAATATTATGACTATCAAGCAGACATTTTTCTTGTGGGCTCAAAGTGGCACGGAAAATGCCAGCAACTATGGTGTGAGGTAACTGTTGCAAGTTAGTGCAATGCAAGACCAAACGGTCCATCAAATCCCTCAAATGGTTAAACCTACTTACAGGGTCCATCTGTCTATATTCCCTATCAGGGCCAAATAATTTGTCAGTCACCTCCCCTTTTTGCAGTCCCAATTTACTAACTAAAGCAGTTCTCAGTTCATTGTAATCACACGATTTCTCACATACAAACCCTCGGACTAACTTTCTCGCCTTGGGCGTTATTTTCTTTAACAAGATTCTTTTCCACTCTTTCCTGGGGACATTAAGATCACCCAGATCAGCCTCCAAACTGACTACATAAGAATGAATTTCGTCTGTGTCTCTGTAAGACGGGATAGAATTGATTTCTCTTTGGGAATAATCACACAGTTTACGGGAATTTGAATCCAACAAAGACGTTGCTAATGACTTAATCAGAACTTTCATGTCACTATTTGAAATTTCTTCCTCTTCCCCACTCTCTGTCTCAATCTCACTCATTTCTCCTTCCTCTTCTAATTCCCAGTCTCCCACCCTATCTAACATAACAGGACTAACAGACTCCCTTCCCCTCGCTCTACGAGGACTTATAGGGCGTGCACCATCAGAACGGTCACCCCTTTTTCTTTCTAACACCTGGGGTTCAGATATTACACTTCTCCTACTTACACTACGAACTCTTCTGGACATGCTGCGGCTCTTCCGCGAGCCGTCCCTGGACTCACTAGGCTTTCTCTTAACCACACCCGATAATGGGGCTAAGTCATCAGTCACAGTATCGACCTCATCCATGCTCTCAAAAGCTTCAATCTTATCACTGTTATCACCAACTGAGCTCTTACCTACTGAGTAGTACTTAGATTTCGCCTTGCACTCCCTAGCCAGCAGCTTCCTTCCGCCTGTGCTCTCTGACATTCACTTGAGTTCACTCCAGAAAGATCCTGTAACCGAGTCGAATCTGGAATCTGTGAAACACAAATATGCAAAAAGGAAAAAAAACAATCAGATAAGCACAAAAATAAATTTGGAAACGGCGAAATACAATAAAATAAATGACAACACAACACCAAAGTTTGTAGCCAAATACAGATCCGACAGAGGTTGCCGCGACAAGTTGTAGAGTCTCCAGCCAGAGGTATTAAGCAGTGGAGGGGACCAGTGTGTCTAGGCTTCCCAGTGGAAATAGCTTCCCGATGACGCAGGGCAGAATCGAGACTTCAGTGAGGAGTGGTAGATCCAGACGAAGCACCGCTGCCGCCAGTTGTGGGGGAGATAGCTTGAACGCTGCCACCAGAGTTCCAGTCAATTACTCATACGCCAGGAGGGTGGTCTAATTCCCGCCGCGCAGTACAATTTCTAGATTAGAGTTTTACGTCTAACGAAAATGATATGAGTAACGAGAGCAACCACTAAGAACTGAACTCACACACACGAGGACGAACTATAAATACAAGAATAAGACCACACCTACAATTGACACGAAAAGCTCTAAACATCCTGCTCTAGAGCGTTGGGTTCACGCCTAGAGCAGGCACATGCACGCACACCAAAGTTCACAAACATACGTACAATAAATCAACACCATTGTCCTTTCACGCAAGCTACATGATATGATACACGACAATAATTAAGACACAAAAATGCATTCTCTGTTCCATAAGTTCTTTCTTTACTTCTCTTTCTTCTCTTTCTTTACTTCTCTTTCTTTCTTCTCTCTTTACTTGCGAGTGGTGGCCCCACAGGTGGGGAGATGGTTGTACCAGAAGTGATAATTACTAGTGATATTTACTATAGATTTTAGATATTTTTGTAGAAAGTATAAATGTGGGGGGGGGGGGGGGCTTGAATATTTTTTTTACCCAAATAGATTGTAGATTGTTATTTATTTTTACTTGTGTTTAATATTAAGGAATGGTAGAGGTCTTGATGTCTGTGAAGAAGTTTATTGTATTAATAATCAACAGTTGCAGTTTTTCCAGTCGACTTCTAGAAGAAGACAATTCTTGTTGAAGCAGATGTTGGTAAGTGGGTGAGACATTTAATGTATGTGTGTTAATACTCTTATGTTTTCCGATGTACTGTGTGTGTGTGTGTGTGTGTGTGTTGTGTACAACACAACAGAACTCTTGTAATTGGGACCAAGCAGGGTTCACTAGTGGGGGGAGGGGAGGAATAGTTTTTCCCAACTTTGTAGTGTGCTATTGAGGCCCCAAGTTCCACCCCTCCCCCCTCCTCTTCCCATAATTAATCCCTGGGCAACATCATATTAATCTTATTATAAAGTTGTGCCAGCTGTAGCCATTCTTTTGCTTGTACTGCAGATTGGAGGAGTGGAATTATCACCAAGATGGTTGGCTATGTGTGGGAGGGGTGTGTGGAGCCAGGCGTCTCCTTCCCTAACAGAAGAGGAAGCAAGAGCTCAGTGAAGAGAACATTTATGTTATGTTGTATGCATGTAATGAATATCATCAATGTTAGGTAGCGTGTGCAATATCCGTGTGCAAATATGTTCCGTGTGAAATGTTACGAGCTTTAGGTTGTGTGCAGATCTGATTGGCCAGAGATGAACCAATCAGATCCATTAGCTAGAGTTATAGTTGTGAAAGTGTGAACGTATGTTCAGTTCTGGTTTCATGTCAGTTTCTGCGAAGTGTGTTGTCAGTATTGTGTTTGTCTATAAAGTTTAAATAGCGTTCAAATCGTGAACTTCTGGGATAGGTGCTGGCTAATACTAACGGGGGAACTGCTACCATTACTCTGGTGGCAGCAATCGGACCATTGTTAACTTGGGGAGAGATAGCTTTAATCGGTAATTTCTACCTGGGCGTCCTACAGTGGTGGCAGCGGTGGGATCTCTTTTAAACCGGAGATTGCCACATCGAGCTCACTACTACAACATCGAAATAACTACTTGTTCCGAGGCGAATTAAAACTCGACCTACTGGACTACAATTACTATCAACGTTCGACCACGTCTAACTAACGTGGATCCGAGCTTCACTCCTACACTGCTTAATACCGGAAGACAGGAGTTTACAACTACATCTACCACCGCCGTTTTCGCCCTGAGGACGCCTAAGAAACGCCCGAGGGACGCTGTGATCTAATAGTCGCTGAAGACGACGGGGACGCAGGTTGGTCAATCGAGTGGCCAGCTGAAGACCAAGAAGAAGCTAAGAAGAAGAACACCTAATCTACTGAAGACTCCGGAATACGCAGGTTGGTCAATCGAGTGGCCAGCTGAAGATCAAGAAGAAGAAAGAAGAAGAAGAAGAAGACCTAATCTACTGAAGACTCCGGAATACGCAGGTTGGTCAATCAAGTGGCCAGCTGAAGATCAAGAAGAAGAAAGAAGAAGAAGAAGAAGACCTAATCTACTGAAGACTCCGGAATACGCAGGTTGGTCAATCAAGTGGCCAGCTGAAGATCAAGAAGAAGAAAGAAGAAGAAGAAGAAGACCTAATCTACTGAAGACTCCGGAATACGCAGGTTGGTCAATCGAGTGGCCAGCTGAAGATCAAGAAGAAGAAAAAAGAACACCCAATCTACAAGAGAAAGGTCACCTCACCTGGACTAACAACGTCCTGCCGTGCGAACGACTAATCAACACTTCACCTTATCTGGAACTGGGTTGTTTGTGTTGTTGTGTGTGTGTGTATATTATTCCTATTTGTAATTCGCACTACTTATGCCCTTATTATTTTTGTATTCTCCTTTTATAGACAACTTTCTGTTGTGTGTGTGTGTATATTATTCCTACTTGTAATTCGCACTACTTGTGTCATTATTTTTGTATTCTCCTTTTGTAGACAAACTTTCACTGGGAAGTACCAACTGTCAGAATGTCTCGGAAACGTCAGACCAGAAAGCAGTTGCCAGCCGGACATGAAGACCTGGATGAACTTGCTAACCAGGATCTTCCACCTCACCCAACTGTCTCAGATGCAGCCGACTTTGGGGGCATGCCTACTCTAGTAGGAGGTGAGGGTGGTGGCTCTGTTGGGCGGGGCACTGACACCAATGAGTATGGTTTGAGAGTTTCACCAAGGAGAGTAGAAACTGTGAGGGTAGATTCCCCCAGGGGTGCCGAGGGTATAGGTGAACCTCTGGCGGGTAGAGGACATAGAGTAGAAGGGACGAATCCGTGGACATCCATGATGGACACTGTGGCTGTGATGAGAGAGGAAAGGGCCGCTATCATGGACACCATGGCTATGATGCGTGAGGAAATGAGGGATTTACGGGAGGATAGAAGGATGAGAGAAACAGAGGAGAGAGGGGTGAGAAGAGAACCAGTACCAGCCAGGGAGATGAGTGCTTTGACAGTTAGAGATTCGGTTAAAGAGTTACCAAGCTATACAGAGAGTGGTGACTTAGCCAAATTCATACGAGGGCTGGAAGCTGAACTTAAGGAATTAAAGGTAGATAAAACTCAGTGGCGGGGAATTTTACTTGTGAAATTACCATCTAAAATTAAAGATCATGTTGTAGGAAATATTGAGGATGGTGCAAACTATGATGACATTGTACAAGCCCTGTTAGCCAAAGTGGGAAAAAGTATGGTTGAGTTAGAGAACGAGTTCTTCCCACCAAGGCGCTGGAGCTCTAAGGACAGGGTAGAAAGAGTTAAGGAGCTGATCTCCTGGGGTAAGAGGGTGCTCATGCTCTGTCCCAAAGAGCAGGACATCCTCCTGTTTCTCGTCAGAGGTGCTCTGTTTTCGGAGTTATCGTCGCATGAGTGTGGCTTGCTCCGGGGACAGAGTAACGGGAACGTAGAGGAACTGACGGAGGCAGTGAGGGTGATCAGAGATAACAATATAACCCGGGGAAGGGATGAGGCGAGATTTCCCCATGGCAGTAGTACTTACCAGTCCAACTTCAGATGTTATGTGTGTAATAAGTCTGGTCATAAGGCTTTCAATTGTCCAGACAAGAGTAGGCATAATCACAATAGAGACAACTCCAAACCACCTGAGAGGGAGAGGGACACAAAGCCAAAGAAAACTAATCTGGCACAGTTAACGGGAGAATGTGTCAGACTGAGAGGGAAGGTAAATGGGATAGAATGTAGTGTGATCCCAGATACTGGGGCAGAAGTTATCATAGTTCCGGGTAATTTAGTGCCCAATTGTCAATTGTTAAGTGAATGGGAAGTTATCCAAGGGGTTACCAGGGAACCAGTCAGAGCACAGTGTGCAGTGGTTAATATGGAAGTTGAGGGCAGGGCCTTTACCAAGAGGGTAGTGGTTGCCACCCGGGAATTATTATCTGACGAAGTGTTATTCCCTGTTCCCCTAACGGAGGCTGATGCCAAGCATTTGCTTCTGGGTGCAGCCTTACGGGAAGATAACCGGGGGGCTGAGAATTCAGGTATTACCCCTGACACCCAGGGCAGGAAGACTGCAGTGGCAGAACCCCTGTCTCCGGAAAGTAAGCAAGCTTTGGTAGTCACTAGGAGCATGCAAGGGGAAATAGACAGGCAGAGGGCCAAGGATGAGTGTGAGGCTTTAGAGGGAGCTAATCTCCCTAAGGAAACAGGATATAAACAGGATGTGAACACCACCTCGGCTGACGCGGGGGTGGCAAGTAAGTCCACCCCCCCAGCTGGGGTGGACAGCAGCACCTCAACTGCGGGCGGGGTGTTAAAGGGCACTGCCTCGGCTGACGCGGGGGTGGCAAGTAAGTCCACTCCCCCAGCTGTGGTGGGCAGCAGCACCTCAACTGCGGGCGGGGTGTTGGAGGGCACTGCCTCAGCTGACGCGGGGGTGGCAAGTAAGTCCACTCCCCCAGCTGGGGTGGACAGCAGCACCTCGACTGCGGGCGGGGTGTTGGAGGGCACTGCTCCGCCTGTGGGAGGGGCAGACGCTGAATCTGCTCCAACCATGGGCGGGGCAAGCAGCAGAGTTGTGCCGGGCGCACCCACTGCAGGGGTAGGTGTCTGCGACAACCTGGAAAGTAAGGGAAAGTGTAAAGTTGCTAGTACTAAGTCTAAGGGAGAGAGAGACTTGGGTACTACGGTGAATTCAACTGGCTGTAATACTCCAGAGGTTAGTGCAGTAACCAACAGTGAAGGGAGGGTAGGCTGTAACACTCAGGAGGCTAGTGCAACTGATAAGGTGAGTAAAGTAGGCTGTGACATTCATAAGGAAGAGGGAGTGAATAGTCCGGTAACTGGGTTAGGAAATAAACCAATGCCAGGCCGTGACATCCGAGAGTCTAAGAGGGAGAAGGGTCCGGTAGGCACAGAGAATAGTGAGGAAGACTTGAGAATTAATTTGCCTGAAGGGTATAGTGAAGAGGAAGATAGTAGAAGAGAGCTTGCTAAGAGGCAGAATTTGGATGGAACCTTGGCGGAGTGTAAGCTCCTGGCTGAGTCTGGTCTTAGGGGATATGGGCTTAGGCAGGGAGTTCTTGTGCATGTTATAGTGGGAGACTGTGGTGAGGAGTGCGTAAGGATAGTGGTTCCACAGGCTGACAGAGAGAGAATTCTTAGAGTGGCTCACGATGGTGGCGGGCATCTCGGTGTCAGAAAGACCAGGGACAGGCTTAATCGCCTATTCACCTGGCCCGGTATGGCCCGGGACATCAGTCACTACGTGGAATCCTGCCCATTGTGTTTAAAAGCCAATAAGGCAGGAAATAAGCCGGTGAAACTGATGGAGAGGCCTGTGGTGGATGAGCCCTTTAGAGTGGTTGCAGTTGATATCGTGGGGCCTTTGCCAAAAGGAAAGGGTGGGGCCCAATATTTACTGACCTATGCCTGTATGGCCACTAGGTGGCCTGAGGCCATCCCACTTCGAAATGTTACAGCTAATGAGGTTTCCGAGGCCTTTTGTCAAATAGTGTGCAAGACGGGGCTGCCCGACACCGTTTTAACAGACAGGGGGGCAGTCTTTACAGGGAAAGCATTTCGCAAAACATGTGAACTGTTTGGGTGTGGACAGATCACGACTACGCCGTACCATCCCCAGGGTAATGGTGTAGTTGAGCGCCTTCATGGCACCCTGAAGCCTATGCTGGCGAAGGCCAGCCTAAGGGGTATAGACTGGGTAAGGTTTCTCCCAATTGCACTTTTTGCTCTGAGGCAAATGCCTCATCGAGATAGTGGGCTAAGCCCCTTTGATTTAGTGTATGGCTTTCAAGTGCGTGGCCCCCTTGATTTAATCTATCTTGGGTGGTTGGACGAGGCCTGCGAGGGTGTGCCTATCTCTAAATGGGTAGACACCCTCCAGCAGAGAATAGCTGAGCTCACTGACCTCAGTGTGGCTCGAAGGAAGTTGGGTAAAGATAAGCAACGGGAGAGTCTGAATAGGAACAGGGTCGACAGGGTGTTAAAAGAGGATGAGCTAGTGTTAATGAAGGTGCCGGGGAGGAGTGGAGCCTTCCAAAGCTCCTGGGAGGGCCCATTCAAGGTTACTGAAGTTCTCAGCAGGGTAAATTATAGGGTGAAGGGTGATGGTCTACCTGCTGAGGGACGGGTTGTGCATATTAATAATCTTAAAGTGTACAGAGAGAGGAGAGTATATAGAGCGGTGGTAGCTGTAGAGGAGTCTGCTGACGAGATTAGGCCAGGGAATAAGAATGCCCTGGCGGACGAGCCGTGTATTGGGTTTAATGCGGGTCAGCTAAACAAAGTCTTAGATGAGTTTAGGGAGGTATTTAGCGAGTCTCCTGGGTGTGCCACCGATGCCAAATGTACCATCACAATCAAGGAGGGAGCCGAGCCGGTAAACTTGCCGGTGAGGCGTATCCCATTTAGTTTAAGGGATGGGGTAAGGGCCGCCATTGACAAAATGGTTGAGGACGGAGTCATAGAGCGTGTTGAGGACTCCCCATGGTGCAGCCCAATTGTCCCCGTCAAGAAGCCAGACGGCTCGGTCAGGGTCTGTGTGGATTATAGAGCTCTCAATGAGGTTACCCCTATGGTTAGGCACTACATGCCCACATTAGACGAGCTTTTAGAGAGGGCGGGTAGCTGCGGAGTATTAACGACCCTGGATCTGACCGCTGGCTTCCACCAGGTTCAGATGGAGGAAGAATCTCAGAATCTAACCACCTTCGGTAGTCCCTGGGGGAAATTTAGATTTAACCGGATGCCCTTTGGTTTAAAGAATGCTCCGGCAATATTCCAGAGGATGGTAGACGGGGTGCTAGCCAAGGTAAACAATGTGAGTGGCTGCTATATTGATGATGTGTTGATCTATTCTAGGAACTGGGAGCAGCATTTAATTGACTTGAGGAATGTGTTAAGGTGTATTAGGGATGCTGAATTAAAAGTGAAAATGAGGAAATGTAGTTTTGGGAAACGGAAGTTACGGTATTTGGGGCATTTGATTGGGGAAGGTGTGGTCAGTGTCCCAAATGACAGAGTCACTGCACTTGCTGAGTGGCCTAAACCAACCACCAAGCGTCAGCTCAAACGGTTCCTGGGCACAGTTGGGTTTTATAGGAAGTTTGTCCGGGACTTCGCAGCTTCGGCAGCACTGCTGACGCCACTGACGGGTAAAGGGTCGCCTGACAGACTGGTATGGACCAGTGAGGGTGAGTTGGCCTTTAATGATCTAAAAGTGTCTCTGTGTCGTAGTGTTTGTTTGTTTATACCCGGTCCAGATGAGGAGTTCATACTCTACACCGATGCCAGTAACCGAGCAATAGGGGCGTGTCTTCACGTTGCGAGAGACGAGAGTGAGCTGCCAGTGGCCTTCTATTCCAGAGGTCTGCGGGGTCCTGAAACCAGGTATTCCGTTTCGGAGAAGGAGGCTCTGGCAGTTGTGGAGGCTGTAGAGCACTTCGATATCTATCTGTTCGGCAATGTGGTCACAGTCAGAACAGACCACCGCCCAAACTTAGCCCTCACATCTGGCACGTCGACTTCCGAGCTCAACCCGAGGCTGCGACGGTTTGCTCTCAAGCTACAGGGCAGGGCCACCATGGAATACGTCCCTGGCAAAACCCTGGAAAATGCAGACGGTTTCTCCCGGATGTGGGAGGAGCCACTCAAGCCGCCCACTGACGAACTGTGTTCGGGCGTGCAAAACAACAGAGAGGTTGATTCGAGGCGGAGTCCAATTCGATCAAGCAGAGCAAGGACTACTGAGAAGTTAGATGTCCAGCAAGATGAGGTTCATCAGGGAGGAGCCGCTGTCTCGGGAGGTGGATCGACTTCATCGATCTTAAGTGGGGGGATGTGGAGCCAGGCGTCTCCTTCCCTAACAGAAGAGGAAGCAAGAGCTCAGTGAAGAGAACATTTATGTTATGTTGTATGCATGTAATGAATATCATCAATGTTAGGTAGCGTGTGCAATATCCGTGTGCAAATATGTTCCGTGTGAAATGTTACGAGCTTTAGGTTGTGTGCAGATCTGATTGGCCAGAGATGAACCAATCAGATCCATTAGCTAGAGTTATAGTTGTGAAAGTGTGAACGTATGTTCAGTTCTGGTTTCATGTCAGTTTCTGCGAAGTGTGTTGTCAGTATTGTGTTTGTCTATAAAGTTTAAATAGCGTTCAAATCGTGAACTTCTGGGATAGGTGCTGGCTAATACTAACGGGGGAACTGCTACCATTACTCTGGTGGCAGCAATCGGACCATTGTTAACTTGGGGAGAGATAGCTTTAATCGGTAATTTCTACCTGGGCGTCCTACAGGGTGTAATCATTGTTGTGTGGGTGTGGTCATTGACATGGTCAAATTATAGGTGTGGTCTGTGTGGGTGTACTACTGTGGTAGGTGCGGTCATGGGGGGGGAGGGGGAGTGTGGCAATGTTTTAGATTATTGCCTAGTAGAATTGTAGGTGTGGTCATTGCTAAGGTCATTAATGATTGTTGTCATGTGTGGGAGTATTGCCATGGTGGGCATGGTCATATGCAGGTGTTTTGCTATGGTGGGTGTGGCAATGTGTTGGAGTGTTGCCAAATGAAATTTTAGGTAGGCAAAGTCAACATTTTAAAGGCAGGGCTTCATACAGAGGGGGGTGGCCCTGGAATTCCCCCCTCCCCCCCCCCAAGAAATCTGAATTTTTAATTATAATTATAAATGGTAACTCGGAGCAAAATTCTTTTTTATTATTAAAAAATGTAAACCAAAGCACAATTTGAAAATCTCTAGAACTTCATCCAAGTTTACAGCCGAAAGTTCAGGGCCTCAATGGCAATTCTTACGAGCTGACGAAGGTTTTAGTCAGTGATACTGCTGCGTATACGGGTCTTAAGCTTCATGTGTAGCTGGAAGATCTTTCAACTGATGCTGTTCCAAGGAAGGACGAGGGAGGAGGCAGGAGCCTAAACCCCTTACAATTGGCTAAAAATCCATGTCTACTGCATTGTAGAACATGTTATCACTTGTGGTGGCTTTAAAATATTCCGTGAAGTTCTCACTTATGTAATTTTATTATTTTATTTTTGAAGTAGCTTCAGCTGGTAATTCCTCTGTGTAATGGAATAGTTATGATAGTCTTTGTAGCCACATGACTGGTCCACCCAATGATAGTGAGTGTTCATTACTCCTGCGAAACACTCTGAAGTCTAACCCTCCAAACCCCCTCCCCCTCTCCTACCAACACACAACACACGGACACTACACACACACACACACACATACACACACGCACGCACATGCATACACACATACACACGCATACACACACACATGCACACATGCATATACACACATGTAATACTCAAGTGGACACTACACAGACTCACACACATGCACACTTCTATGAGCTGCAGACTATAAAAGTTAATCAATTATGTCATTTGTACACTCTCTCATTCGTTTATTTTATTTTTATGTCACCCACGCCTAATTACTTGCTGAGTCATGCTCAATAAGGGGTCACGTGAGGGTTGTGTTGTTAGAGTTGATTTGAATGATAAATTGAATGAACTGTCTAATAAGTCCTCCTAACTAACTTCAGTCGTACCGCTTACTACTTGGCGCTCCATTATACGCCTACTTGGCAGCACCCTGAGAGGTGGTCCTCGTCCTACCACTTTGACTTTTATTTTCCCTCCAGTGATGTGTACTGCACCAACTCCTTCTTATTTATGTCCTAGTCTTATTGAAACTACTGTGGTGTGGGTGGGTGGGGTTCTTTGCCACTAGCTGTCCGCTGTCAACTCCCTTTGCTGTGTGACACGGGCTGCACTGTGCTTCTATTGGAGCTGCCCAACCCATGGCCCACACGTTCTCTACTACACATGCTCCCTACCCCATGGCCTGTTAACCCTTTACCTTTGCTACTGCACTTCCAGTGCATTTTTGTTGCAGAGAAAAACCTCACCAATTTGAGTTTCTGATCCAGACTTCTTCACCCACTACCCATATTCAATGTTATTGGACATCTACAGCAGAACATTTCATTGTAGCTGCAGAATTTTTTTGTTGTTTTTGTTGTTGTCTACTTTAAACACTATAGTGAGGAGGTTTTTGTGGGTGGAGAAAGGGGGTTGGGGGGAATGTTATTTTTGGGGGGGGTGTGGACACCTCTGTTTGGGGGAGGAAGAACTCAGTTTAGTGTGAGGGTGGAGTCCTAGTGTCCCTTTCTCCTCAGTATCAAGTACTGCATTGTTGTACTCACTTCTTCAGGCTCTTTTTGTGTGTACAGTAAGTCTCTCTATTTTGATGGCTCCTATTTGAGTGTGTGTTTTCATTAAAATGATGATAAAATATTTTATTAACACATTCAATGGCTGTGTACTGCCACGTAACAGCTTTTTTACAATGGCTGTAAATAGCAGCATTGTGTGTGTAGGTAGTAAATATCAGTTGCATCTTTTTTCTTTTTTAGCGACCGACTTGAAAATGGCTCTTTGGAATCGTCGGCTGCAGGAGCTAACAGTACCATTAGTTCTGTGGGATAGTGTCCTGTCAAGTTCATAGCTACTGTTATCAATACTGAATTGTTTCATTGTGTTCATTTTATGATATATATATAATATGTTAATAAATTATTTGTTATTAAAATTTAAGACGTATATGCCATTTTACATGCGTTCCGCTAAAATAGGAATTTCTTCTGCCTCACATAAATAGGTGAATGATGAAAATAACACTGAAATTATATGACTTATACAGTCACAAGTACAGTATCATCTTGTCTGTTGAGATCTGATGGGATGCTGGTTCCATGGAACATAGGGCAAGTGCTGAGACATTTATTTGCCTAGTGAAGTACATGCTACAGTGAAAAGCTGGTCAGAGTGAAAACTCAAGTGCAGAAGTGGGTCATCAATAGTTGTTGAGAGACCCACCATCTTAATTCAACCAGTAAATCGTCATTAAACTGTCAGGTGAAGTTATAGTTATGCAGTGCAATGCAGTATCTTCTCCTAAATCTTGTGGCTGGTATGCAGCAGCAGTCTTGGAGTGGGCATGGGACAATTAGCCAGACTTTGAATTTCATTTTTCTGTTATAAGTATAACAACAAAGTGTTACTAATAGCTATAGCTGTAAGATATGAACTCCTTTAAAATAAATAACAGTCATTAGTGATATATTTCAGATGCATGTAGCTGTGCAAGTGCTTTACTCCAAGTATTTTCCTACCTACACAGATCAAACTGCTGACTACTCAAATGCCAGATAATCGAATAGTGTAGACGCTGAATAGGATATACAACCCTATGTTAGGTACCCATGAGATGATAGCATCAGTAGCTACTACTATAGGTAAGGTTTATGATACCCTACACAGAAATAACACCTTGCATTAATAGGGAATTGAGCATTATCATAAGTAAGCAGGAAAAAGTCAAGTGCATGTTTTAGCTTACATATTATATAGCACCACATGTAAAAGCAACACACCCACACATTTATGCCACTAATAATACCTGCTGCTATTATTTACGGTAATCCATATCAAGGCAAGTCTACTAGCTATATCTGTAATATCTGTATAATTTCTCTATGCAGGTTACCCAACTATAAATTAGTGGCACAATCATCTATGAATTTGTAAGATATAATTTTATTCACTTGATGTTGCCAATTTCTTAACTGGAGACTGTAAATCTACTAAGTTATGTATTAAAATCACTGGCAACAAATAATAGTGATACTTTTTTCCTTTACGTTTGGAGAACGGAGCTAGCTAGTGCAAGAGAGTTAGCTAGTATAGCTAGCACAATACGCTAAGATTCAGTGATTGAGTTTTAGACAGTTAGTTGACAATTATTAATTCACTAGCTAGAGAAATTCATGTTATTTTTAAACGCTAGCTAATAATAATATACATACCCGAATAAGTTCCGTTCGTTGTTAGTTTTACTTCCCTCGTAACTATAGCAACTTAATAGGCACCGCCCAGTCAGATTAGGTAAACTCAGCGATCGTCATATGTGCTGATCTATTGCGCGCGCTCTTTGTGGACGAAAAGGTTGGAGAGTAGTACCTCTGCGTGATGGGGAAATCTGGTCAGACTAATCGATGGGGCAAGAATAGGTGTTCTAAACTACGTGGCGTTAATGTGCAGGAGGTAATGGAATTAACAGAATAAAACTAATTGTGAGTGCCATTTTACTTGGAGTTTTGTTCAGTATCTCATCGATTTTTGTTGAAACAAAATAGTTGGGTGGGATATTCCAGAAATTTATGGTTGAATACTAGTGTAGCCTTTTCTGCTCGTCTCATGACTTTATAGTACCACCCAGTAAAAAAAGCGGTTATTACCCTCACCCCCCTCACACACACTCTCTAGATGCTATTACATTACTATTTTAATGTGACTTTAGGACATAGAAGTAGGTGGTGACTCCTTTGAACACCCCTGGATATTTATCAGCAAGGCTGAATTTCCTCGCAGCACGTAAGTTGCTCAATGTGGAAGTGAGTACCGAAAACACACTAACCATTATGCTATTTGATGAATGGTAACCAAAATTGTGTGACATGTGTGTTATTATTCTTTATTAAGGTGGTGCCTAATTAGGGAATGTGTGTGCACATACTCAAGCTAGTGATTATTGGTATGCCCAATAAGTTAAGCCTCTATTTATGGAGGTGTGATGTCCTATTTGTTTCAATTTTGTTTGGAGATGACGTGCCGGTGAATGGCTTAAACATTGTGCCCCTCCCCCTCATATACAAGAAGTCTATTCGTGGAGGTATATTGATATTTGTATCAGTTTTATTTGAGATAAAAACATTTTATAATGAAGGCCAGTGTATAAGTTATTTATGTGACTAATAATGACTTTCCGGTGGCTGCTGTTTGGGGTGGGGGGAATGTGTATTTGTATAGCCTAGGGATAGGTTGTTGGTCTCATTATTATTGCCATTGTCTGGTGAAGGAACATGTTATTAGTTTAAGGTATACTTGATGCATCAGTTACATAGAGTGAAGTACATGTGTAGGACGTGGACTCTTGTCACATGGTAATAAGCACATGTAGCAACAGTTTAGTTATGTGAGTACAGAACAGTAATTACTTAGTTGGAGTTTCCCAGCTAAGGCTTGGCATAGAGATTGGAGACTGTGGTTTATGCTTTTATCACTTCATTCATCAGTAATGTCCACCAGTGTTAAGTTACTAATTCCTCTCATAATTAAGTCTTCTTAGCCTCAATATGTATACTGAAGTACAACTCCCTGATTCTTCAACTCTGATGTTTCGTAGGTGCTGAAGAATAGCAGTTGTTGTTAACCCTCAGCGCGCATGCGCCCAGAGGGTTACAGTAGTCATCCTGTCAGTCATTCCGTCCGTCAGTCAACAGGGGATCTCGAAGATTACGGCTACCCAGGCTTTGAAAGCGCTTCACAGAGTAAGTCCCTTTAATGTGCCATAATTTTTAGTTTTGACTTAGTTTTCAAGAAAAAGCGAGTAGAATTTCAGTCCCACAATCGTACGTTACGGTAATGGGAACCGCCCCTTAAAAAACTTGCTTGTCACGTGAGCCAGCGTGCAGGTTGCAAATCACTTTTAAATAGCTAACAATTACACGGATTGAGCGTGTGGTGTTCTGTGGCATAGTTGTTGAGTGAGCAAATAGCTAACCTAGAAGTCTCTGGTTCGAACCCAAGTAGATGCTTTTTTTTCAATTTTTTTTTCTTTCTTTTTTTTCTTTCTTGCTTTATTTTCCTCTTCCTACTGTTTTTATTGCTTTCCTACCTTTTCCTTTCATTTCCTCTTTCTTTTGTCCCTCTTCATTGTCTTTTTCTCTTTCCTGCCTCTCTTCATGCCACTTCTCTTTCTTTTTTTTGTTTCTACACTTTTCCTTTTCTTTATCATACTAGCTAACTAGCGCTGAGGGTTTGCACTTCAGTACTCTAGTTATTATTGTTGTTGATGTTGTCATTTATTATTATTATTGGTGAGCAAATATGCTTGGATGTACATGTCTTTTTTGTACTTTAACTCTCGCATTGCATTCACTTGGTGGTCGGTTCCTTCCCATACTCCACTGAATGGAAATCTTTTTATCAATCTTTACCTGATCATCTTAGGAAATTTAATGATTTACCCTTTTGAATTAGATTGTCTCTGACTGGTCTCACAGATCAGACCCTTTACCCAACCTCTATGCTGAGGTGATCTGAAACTTTCACTGTACGTATTTCGTTCTTTAAAAATGTTATTAAAAAATTTGGTGCCTTAACATGGTTTCTACTGTCTCTAATTGTTGTTGGTTGGTTGACTTGATTATGCTATGGTTTCGCGTACCTCCAAGCTGTTTCAGTTGTGAATATTGTTTTGCTGGCTGGAATGAAAATGCTGCAGAGTAGATAATAAGTGTTCAGAACTTGCTTCTTGTAGTAATAAATTTGATGTTGGAAAAATTCTTATGAAATTGATGGTTTCAAAACTGCATCAATAAGCTTGAAAAATATACAATTTTTCTTCAGTACAGAGTCGAGAGGCAGACCGGGACTAAAGTGCCGAGTTACTTAAAAGTGGCATAAACCACAAATTAATTTTAAAAACTACATAATGGTCAGGTTCTCGCAATGGAGCTAACCACACCATAAGCTGTTCAAGGTAAAATAATGAATGAAACAAAATGTATATGGTCGAAGTTCCACACCCTTTCCCAGCATAGCGGTCAGGTAAAGGGTTGGTCTGCATAACTAGGTTATGTTACGGGATGCAGTTAAGTCTACAAAATTCCTGGACTTTTTTCCTATTAGATCAGTGGCGGTGGTTGGTCTTCTTGGTTATTGTGCTGTTTGACATACCCATAGGTGTCCAGAAATGCCATAAAATGTCCATCCCATCCCACGATCCCATGGGACATTCCATGGGATGTCCTTATGTTTAGTGTACAAGTGCAGCAGAGTCAAGTGATAGTGCTTGTCTAATAGACTGGGTGTATGTAATAGACAATCTAACTTAGTCAATCTTTATTTTATTTTGACTGGTGTATTTCTATCCTCTGCCTAGAACAATTCTTACCTTAGCTTTCATTTCTTGCCTGATTAGAGGTATCATTATGTTTAAAGGGCCTGTGTATTGTTCTTTGACATCAACTTCTCCAGAGGAGCTTCATAAGGACCATAGCCACGCCCACCACTAATTATTTAGCCGCATCCACCACTATTGTATTAGCCTCACCCACCAGTGATTACCTTAGAGAACGCACAAATTTTTGACCCACAAATTTTAATCGATATATCTGAACATCAATGAATCGTGATAGGGAGACAGTATTGTGTTACATAAAAATGCTAATGTATTGCTATTTTTTTGTTTTACAGTTACTGTATACAACCATTCAGCACCTTACCTTGGAAAGAGGTGCATTGTTCCTGATGCTACCACCACTTATTATTACCATTTATGATTAGTAATGAATTGCTGTTACCTTTGATTATGTCTTGATAAAAACTCAGTTGCACTGCAAAACTGTTCAGTCCTTACTGAACTAACTATTTAGTAGCAAAGAATATCTCTTTTCTAGCTACATAGTTACTTATCCTTATTTGAAGCCAGTTGCTTTCAATAAGAACTAGTGAAATTTTCCCGTATTCCCCTTGTGTATATGTGTTATATTGTACAGTATGTAATAGTTGGTGGGAGAGTGAAGCGAATGAGACACTCTCAGGGGTAACACAATTGCAAATCGGGGATATTTGTTTATGTGTGGACGTACATATGTCATTCGTATGTTGACCCTTGTGTTTTTGTTTTTGCTTCGTGGTCTACCCCTTCCCATACCTCCACTAAACAGAACATTTTCGTTTAGCGATCCCATATCATTCAAGGAAATTAATTATTTACCCCTTCGTATTAGGTTGTTTCTGAATGATATAAGATGCACCTTGGTCTTAAAAACTTACTGTTATACTCAATGCAGTAATTCTTTAGAACTTCATTTTTAAAAGTCGCAAAATGTTATGGTGAATGGTTACTATGGTATTGAAACCCTTTACCAGATGTAATTTTAAAAACTCGCCTTTTTTTAGTAGCTGTGAGTACTTGTCAAAAGCTACTGGTTACTCAGATAGTCAGAATGCGATATTAGAGACTACAGAAAATACCAGTACTCAGGAAATTGAGGTAAGAAAGTGGTTCTATACTTGTTAGTTAAAGTAAATAATGGTCACAACGACTACGCTTAGCAATCAATATTATCTAAGCAAGACTAATAGACTCTTTTGAAGTGTTTCGTTTGTGCACTGGCTCGCTCGCCCTTTCTGCTCAAGCACATCACCAGTTATATACCTATAATTGAGGTTTGTATTTATTGCAATTACTCCTGAAACATGAGAGTAAAGCTCAAGTGACGATGGGTTTGTTAATTGTAATACTAACTGATTAGCCTGTGGACATAGTAGTTACCATGACAAATTTTTGTTCTTTGTAGCCATTTTTTAAGATGGAAGTGATCCAAAAAATTCTGATGACACTAATGCAGTTACGTAAAACAGCAGTTTGATTTTCAATAGGTGCGCTTTAATTATCAAAGTGACGAAATGCAAATATCTCAGAAGAAATAAAAGAGAACACCGTTCAATACTATATTAACTCAGAATTAGCTGGGTGTTAGAAAGGACTGGACATGGCTCATTAGAAACCCCACCACTGTACTAGAGGTCAGAACAACAGCATGTTACAGTTTCAAGTATGCTATCGACCGACATAAATAAAATGGACTTCATTTTATTCGATTAGACTTGGTACACACACTATCATTTTTTTGGTTATTTTTCCAATAAAAAATGTTTGCTATAGCAAACATTAAAATTTATTGGAAAATGACCAAAAAAATAATCATATATGTACTGTATCAGATTTATAGTACTTGACAACAAATGTGGTTGCTCAGGCAACAGGTTATAAATGCATATACTTCTATGTTGATAAGGTTTGTATGAACACATCAAATAGAGTGTGGTACTCCTCAAAACAGCTACCACTAGCTGTCATATGTAAACATCATCACTTAATTTGACCAATAGTTTGAAGATGCTTTTCAGCCTCCTTTACGAGCAAACTATACAATTTCCCTCATACTGAACTAATGTGATACCTCTGTGCTTTATTGCAGCTTCAGCTATTTTCATTAAAGTGTTGTTTTTTTTGTTTTTTTTTGTTTTGTTTTTAAAAATACCAATCCTTATTCTTAAGTAATTCAACCGAGGAAGTGGGTGTGGCTATTTAAATGAGTGCTGCAATACCTTTCACTAAGTTGCAATGTGCTTTATTTGTAGGTGTCTACCTGGTGTCCTCACTAGGCACTCAGGTGTGGCCACCTTTCCATATAATGTGTCAAACTTGGAGCAGTTGGAGAAAGTAGCATTATAGTGGACCAGATCGCTCGAGACGACATTGGACAAATGTAAGGCCTTTATAAATGATGATTGTGATGAGGATTATGGTAATGACGATGATGATGATTATGATTGTGGTATTGATGATGATGATGAGAAATATAATGGTGACGATGGTAGAGATGATGAGGATGTGATAGCAGTGATGATGAGGGTAATGATGATGATTATGGTAGTAATAATGATGGTGATGATGATGGTTGTGATAATGATGATGAGGAAGATGATGGTGATGATGATGATAGTGTTGATGATAGTGTTGATGGTGGTATTATTATGGTAGTGATCAGAGATTCATACAGGGTTTTTCGTTAGGGGCGGGGGAAATTTTGTATAATCACAAAAATATTTTAGCCACATGAAAATGGTGACATCACGACTATGACACAGATTATTAGATGCAAACTTAGACAAACTATTATGAATTGCTATTGAAGGACCAGAACTAGACAGTCATGATTTTGAAAAATTGTTTGCCCTTTTAAGAGAAACTAGCAGTAGAGTAATTAAGATATAGTTTTTCATATGTACTTATACTGATCATTATTATTTTTCATAAAAAAAATTTCAGACAAGTTAAAAAAAAATATTAAGGGGGGGAGGACTAAATTTAGGAGGGAAAACTGACCTTAGGGGAGGGGATCCCAGGGTTCCCATAGTTTGTATGAAACCTTGGTGATGATGATTATGGTAGTGATAATGATGGTGACAGTGGTGATTATGGTAGTGGTGATGTTGATAGTGATGATGATGAGGATGATGGCAATGATGATGATTGAGGAGGATGATGATGGGGATGATGATGATAATTATGATGATGGTAGTTATGATAATGATAGTACTGATAATGATGTTAGTGATTATGGTAGAGCCAATAATGGTAGTGATGGTGATGGTAAGTGACTATTATTAGAGGTGGAACGAATATCCAGTTATCGGGTTAATCCAAACAGGTAATTGAGTGTTTTTTCTCATGGCCCCCGACCCAGTAATATTTTAACATCTTCGTTGACCCTTGTATAGCTTTTCAGAAAAAGTATAGCTATAAAAACCACATTGAGCCAAAAGTGAAAGAGTTTGTAGGCTATCGGTAAGGTTAAGCAACTCTATAATAGCTGGTTATGAAAGGGATAGTCTGGCCAGGATATCGAATGGTAGTTTTTGATATCCTTCGAGCTTTGATGATGATGATGATGAGGATCAGATTGGTGGTGGATAAGTAATGATGATGGTAATGTTGTATGATGATGACGTGATAATGAAATATGATGAAGTGATAGTGAAGATGATTGTAGTGATGGCCACGTCGTAATAAAATTTGTAGACTGTAATATTAGTATTTGGTTGATTTGTGGCTTTTTTCTATATTTAATAGTACATGCGCATTACTCTCTGTGTGTTATAAGTTGTGCTGAGTTAGCAGCTGGTATTCGAGCCTACACATTTAAGTTGTGCAATTAATCCCTTTATTTTTGTAGTAAAGTGTGATGACGACTGCTGGAGCTGTTGTAGTATGTGTAACATCAGAGACTGATGAGGCAGTGCACAAGTGATCTCATCATTGAAATATCATATTGGAATTGAGAGTAGCAAGGTAAATAATCGAAATATAACTCCTACAGTCACTCTGTACCCACTCCTATAGTCTCCCTGTACCCACTCCTATAGTCTCCCTGTACCCACTCCTATAGTCTCCCTGTACCCACTCCTACAGTCACTCTGTACCCACTCCTATAGTCTCCCTGTACTCACTCCTATAGTCTCCCTGTACCCACTCCTATAGTCTCCCTGTACCCACTCCTATAGTCTCCCTGTACCCACTCCTATAGTCACTCTGTACCCACTCCTATAGTCTCCCTGTACCCACTCCTATAGTCTCCCTGTACCCACTCCTATAGTCTCCCTGTACCCACTCCTACAGTCACTCTGTACCCACTCCTATAGTCTCCCTGTACCCACTCCTATAGTCTCCCTGTACCCACTCCTATAGTCTCCCTGTACCCACTCCTATAGTCTCCCTGTACCCACTCCTATAGTCTCCCTGTACCCACTCCTATAGTCTCCCTGCACCCATTCCTATAGTCTCCCTGTACCCACTCCTATAGTCTCCCTGCACCCATTGCTATAGTCTCCCTGTACCCACTCCTATAGTCTCCCTGCACCCATTGCTATAGTCTCCCTGTACCAACTCCTATAGTCTCCCTGCATCCATTGCTATAGTCTCCCTGTACCCACTCCTATAGTCTCCCTGTACCCATTGCTATAGACACTCTGTACCCACTCCTATAGTTTGCCTGTACCCACTCCTATAGTCTACCTGTACCCACTCTTATAGACTCCCTGTACCCACTCCTATAGTCTCCCTGCATCCATTGCTATAGTCTCCCTGTACCCACTCTTATAGTCTACCTGTACCCACTCCTATAGTCTCCCTGCACCCATTGCTATAGTCTCCCTGCACCCACTCCTATAGTCTCCCTGCACCCATTGCTATAGTCTCCCTGGTACCCACTCTTATAGTCTCCCTGCACCCATTGCTATAGTCTCCCTGCACCCACTCCTATAGTCTCCCTGCATCCATTGCTATAGTCTCCCTGTACCCACTCCTATAGTCTCCCTGCACCCATTGCTATAGTCTCCCTGTACCCACTCCTATAGTCTCCCTGCATCCATTGCTATATTCTCCCTGCACCCACTCCTATAGTCTCCCTGCACCCATTGCTATAGTCTCCCTGTACCCACTCTTATAATCTCCCTGCATCCATTGCTATAGTCTCCCTGTACCCACTCTTATAGTTTCCCTGCACCCACTCCTATAGTCTCCCTGCACCCATTGCTATAGTCTCCCTGTACCCACTCCTATAGTCTCCCTGTACCCACTCCTATAGACTCACTGTACCTACTCCTATAGTCTCCCTGCACCCATTGCTATAGTCTCCCTGCATCCATTGCTATAGTCTCCCTGTACCCACTCTTATAGTCTCCCTGCACCCATTGCTATAGTCTCCCTGTACCCACTCTTATAGTCTCCCTGCACCCATTGCTATAGTCTCCCTGCACCCATTGCTCTGGTGTCTACCTGTACCCACTCCTATAGTCTCCCTGTACCCACTCCTATAGTCTCCCTGTACCCACTCCTACAGTCACCCTGTACCCACTCTTATAGACTCCCTGTACCCACTCCTATAGTCTCCCTGTACCCACTCCTATCGTCTACCTGTACCAACTTCTATAGACTCCCTGTACCCACTCCTATAGACTCCCTGTACCCACTCCTATAGTCTCCCTGTACCCACTCCTATAGTCTCCCTGCATCCATTGCTATAGTCTCCCTGCACCCACTCCTATAGTTTGCCTGTACCCACTCCTATAGTCTACCTGTACCCACTCTTATAGACTCCTGTACCCACTCCTATAGTCTCCCTGTACCCACTCCTATCGTCTACCTGTACCAACTTCTATAGTCTACCTGTACCGACTCCTATAGTCTCCCTGTACCCACTCCTATAGACTCCCTGTACCCACTTTTATAGTCTACCTGTACCCACTCCTATAGTCTCCCTGTACCCACTCCTATAGTCTCCCTGTACCCACTCCTACAGTCACTCTGTACCCACTCCTATAGTCTCCCTGTACCCACTCCTATAGTCTCCCTGCACCCACTCCTATAGTCTCCCTGTACCCACTCCTACAGTCACTCTGTACCCACTCCTATAGTCTCCCTGTACCCACTCCTATAGTCTCCCTGTACCCACTCCTACAGTCACTCTGTACCCACTCCTATAGTCTCCCTGTACCCACTCCTATAGTCTCCCTGTACCCACTCCTATAGTCTCCCTGTACCCACTCTTATAGTCTCCCTGCACCCATTGCTATAGTCTCCCTGCACCCATTGCTATAGTCTCCCTGTACCCACTCCTATAGTCTCCCTGCACCCATTGCTATAGTCTCCCTGTACCAACTCCTATAGTCTCCCTGCATCCATTGCTATAGTCTCCCTGTACCCACTCCTATAGTCTCCCTGCACCCATTGCTATAGACACTCTGTACCCACTCCTATAGTTTGCCTGTACCCACTCCTATAGTCTACCTGTACCCACTCCTATAGTCTACCTGTACCCACTCTTATAGACTCCCTGTACCCATTCCTATAGTCTCCCTGTACCCACTCCTATCGTCTACCTGTACCAACTTCTATAGACTCCCTGTACCCACTCCTATAGTCTCCCTGTACCCACTCCTATCATCTACCTGTACCAACTTCTATAGACTCCCTGTACCCACTCCTATAGACTCCCTGTACCTGTACCCACTCCTATGGTCTACCTGTACCCACTCCTATAGACTCCCTGTACCCACTCCTATAGACTCCATGTACCCACTCCTATAGTCTCCCTGCACCCACTCCTATATAGTCTCCCTGCATCCATTGCTATAGTCTCCCTGTACCCACTCCTATCGTCTACCTGTACCAACTTCTATAGACTCCCTGTACCAACTCCTATAGACTCCCTGTACCCACTCCTATAGTCTCCCTGTACCCACTCCTATCGTCTCCCTGTACCCACTCCTATAGTCTCTTTGTACCCACTCCTATAGACTCCCTGTACCCACTCCTATAGACTCCCTGTACCTACTCCTATAGTCTACCTGTACCCATTCCTATAGTCTCCCTGCATCCATTGCTATAGTCTTCCTGTACCCACTCCTATAGTCTCCCTGCATCCATTGCTATAGTCTCCCTGTACCCACTCCTATAGTTTGCCTGTACCCACTCCTATAGTCTACTTGTACCCACTCTTATAGACTCCCTGTACCCACTCCTATAGTCTCCCTGCATCCACTGCTATAGTCTCCCTGTACCCACTCCTATAGTTTGCCTGTACCCACTTTTATAGTCTACCTGTACCCACTCTTATAGACTCCCTGTACCCACTCCTATAGTCTCCCTGTACCCACTCCTATAGACTCCCTGTACCCACTCCTATCGTCTACCTGTACCAACTTCTATAGACTCCCTGTACCCACTCCTATAGACTCCCTGTACCCACTCCTATAGTCTACCTGTACCCACTCCTATAGACTCCCTGTACCCACTCCTATAGACTCCCTGTACCCACCCCTATAGTCTCCCTGTACCCACTCCTATAGACTCCCTGTACCGACTCCTATAGACTCCCTGTACCCACTCCTATAGTCTCCTTGCACCCACTCCTATAGTCTCCCTGTACCCACTCCTATAGTCTCCCTGTACCCACTCCTATAGTCTCCCTTTACCGACTACTATAGTCTCCCTGCACCCATTGCTATAGTCTCCCTGTATCCACTCTTATAGTCTCCCTGTACCCACTCCTATAG
>WLWD01006295.1_pt1 | contig 32382 bp, 31 predicted proteins | sample 6712731 | NCBI WGS metagenome assembly WLWD01 (sample SAMN12718690, study PRJNA576275) | sponge metagenome | isolation source: marine sponge | host: Mycale hentscheli | place: New Zealand: South Island, Marlborough, Capsize Point | collected 2014-11-01
TGTTGTTTGTTTGTTTGTGTTCAGGCTATGGTGGAATCTGATGTTTTTTGTTTGTTTGTTTGTTTGTGTTCAGGCTATGGTGGAATCTGTTGTATTTTGTTTGTTTGTTTGTTTGTTTGTGTTCAGGCTATGGTGGAATCTGTTGTATTTTGTTTGTTTGTTTGTTTGTTTGTGTTCAGGCTATGGTGGAATCTGTTGTATTTTGTTTGTTTGTTTGTTTGTGTTCAGGCTATGGTGGAATCTGTTGTATTTTGTTTGTTTGTTTGTGTTCAGGCTATGGTGGAATCTGATGTATTTTGTTTGTTTGTTTGTTTGTGTTCAGGCTATGGTGGAATCTGTTGTATTTTGTTTGTTTGTTTGTTTGTTTGTGTTCAGACTATGGTGGAATCTGTTGTATTTTGTTTGTGTGTTTGTTTGTGTTCAGGCTATGGTGGAATCTGTTGTATTTTGTTTGTTTGTTTGTGTTCAGGCTATGGTGGAATCTGATGTATTTTGTTTGTTTGTTTGTTTGTTTGTGTTCAGGCTATGGTGGAATCTGTTGTATTTTGTTTGTTTGTTTGTTTGTTTGTGTTCAGGCTATGGTGGAATCTGTTGTATTTTGTTTGTTTGTTTGTTTGTTTGTTTGTGTTCAGGCTATGGTGGAATCTGTTGTATTTTGTTTGTGTGTTTGTTTGTGTTCAGGCAATGGTGGAATCTGTTGTATTTTGTTTGTGTGTTTGTTTGTGTTCAGGCAATGGTGGAATCTGTTGTATTTTGTTTGTTTGTTTGTTTGTGTTCAGGCAATGGTGGAATCTGTTGTATTTTGTTTGTTTGTTTGTTTGTGTTCAGGCTATGGTGGAATCTGTTGTATTTTGTTTGTTTGTTTGTTTGTGTTCAGGCTATGGTGGAATCTGTTCCAGTTGAGGTATTGTCCTTGTTCGAGTCTCACTCTTTCCTCATCTCTCCGTCTGTCAACTTACAGAACGAGGTCAGGGAACACACGACATACACACCCACAAATGTTTCAGGGGATTCCCCTATGTATTTGGATCTCCCCCTTCAGACCTGCTATGTAATTACATTTAAGGGTGCAGTACCACCAGAACCTGCAATAATTAAGTGATTCAGTAGAATACCACAAAACCCGCCCATAACTCGATCCAATTTACTCTCCTGGCGAACAATTTTGACACGTACTAATTAACTGTAGCAGATAATTTACCACAAAGAGCTTTCACCTCAAAGGACTGCCAGTACTGTAGGGCAGAAGCAGCAGTGTAGATAATTAATAATTTTTTTCTTCACTAAAAATATATTACTAAACAACAATATAAAATCATAACTCCATAGTAGCAGGGCCATAATCAAATACAATATGAATGAACAAAATCAAAGGTTCTGAAGTGTGCAATACTATCAAGGGGATCCAAGGAGCTGTGCCTTCTCATTGACCTCTCTACTGGAGTGCCATGTCCTCTCTTCTAAATAACCAGGATGTAGTATTCTTCCCTTCAGGAGGCATGACTTCTTAGGAGAGCCGAAGGTCTACATAGTACTTATTATATGAGTCAGGGTGTGATATGGTGAAATATTTCACAAGCAGGCTAATTTATTTTCAAGAGCCAAAGGCGAGTGAAAATAAAGCCTGAGAGTGAAATATCTAGCCATACCACTCTGACAGAGTGTAATAAGTGGTTTATTCCACACTAGATATTTTCACTGAAGTAGTTTTTTTTGGTAACTCACCTGTGTAAAGTTGGCAAAAACTCACTAGGGGCTCCCCACAACCCCAGCTGATATTATAGCAGCTGCTCTAACCTGGCTGGGTAGGCTCCACTAGAGTAAAGGTAGCTACATGTATCTGTAAAAACACAGAAAACTTGTACCCAGGCCAGGTTGCTATAACTACTCTGATAATGAGCTTGCACAATACAGCCATGAGATAATATCGTGAGTTATCTCACAGGTCACGTACCTAAAAATATCATTGTGAAGATATCTAACTTGGAATAAATATATAAATATATATACTATTCATCCGTCACAACAGTAACAGGGATGGAAAAAATTAGCACCAAAAACTCCTCAGTAGTTGAAGTTAACACACTGAAACTGCTTCTAACTTCTACCCACTACACCAACCTTCTATCAAGCTCTCCAAAGATACCAAAGCAGATTCTCCCTTCAAGTCGCAGCTGCGAGCCGTGATATATCTATTCTAAACGAGTGACTCCATGGGCGCCATTAATACGCCGCCGCTTCTTCATCGTCTAGGACCCTCCAGTACATTCCAGAAGTATTCTACTCTTCCGCGCCGGGCTCACTCGCACAGTAACTTTTCTTCAGTGTTTGCTTACCAGTTCTAATTAGAGCCATCACCATCCGGAATTTTGTCTACAATAAATTGCACGCTCAGAGTGGGGGCGGGGTTGAAGAATCAAATGAATACGAATCAATAGTTGGCTTCGTATCTAAAAATCGAAGTTCAGAAGTACTGGATGGCCAGAATGAACTCATATTTTGTACACAGGGTACATGCCGCATTAAAAAGAAAACATTACAACGAGTTTTTTCTTTTAAATAGGATATACAAAAAATAATATAAAAATATATTTAAAAATGAAAAACAAACTAATATCAAAAATACGGCGTTGTAATGTTGTGGAAGCCCCTAGGCTACCGCTGGGGGGAAAATCAACGTCGTTACTGCAACAGTCGGCGCTGAATAGCCGTAAGGTTTGTACGGTTGTTTCTCCGTTCCTGGTCGGTCTTTTTTCTTGAAACTTGGTTTATAAGAGCTGTCTGTTGGTGTCTGTTTCAACTGCAACAACAAAGTAAGCGTACATTGAACAGACAACGAGAAATAAATACATAGCATAACTCCTCCATCTGCGGTTTAGCGCTGCGGTTTCAAGTGGTACTTCACCCTTAAACCTCAAAAGATGTTAGTTTGCTCTGTATTATATGTGTGTGTGTGTGTGTATGTGTGTGTGTGTGTGTGTGTAGGGTAAAGACTCTCTTCAGTTGGACATTCTAGTGGAGAATGCTGGTAGAGTGAACTTTGGCCATCCACTAGAGACTAGGAAAGGTGTGAGTAACATTTCAAACACTCACCAACTGTTATCAATACACTATGGCGTGTTGTCATGGATACAGGCATCTTAGGGAGCGTGTTTGTAGACGGACAGGAGGTTACTGGCTGGAAAATTTTCTCTCTGGAATTTGAGTCAGAGTTCATACAGAAGTAAGGAGAGAGAGAGAGAGGGAGGGAGAGGGAGCTGTATACAAGTGTGCACTTTCTTATTGTTGTTGTAGTTCTTGGTTTGTTTGTTTGTTTGTTTGCGTGTGTTTTGGGTGTAATTAGTTGGTCTGCTCCAGCAATGTACTTGACTGCTCCACTATAATCCCACCAGATTTGTTGTTGTTGTTTGTTTTTTAGAACCAAACTTGAGAGGAGTCAATCAACTTTTTCAAATTTCAGGGGGTCTCTCATTTCCGTGAAATTGATGAAAATTTGTGGCAAATGTCACCATGACAATTATCATAATTTTCTGAGGGGTGGGGGCCAAAATTGCCCTAAAAGAAATATTGTAATTATTATTTAACCCTCCAAAATATAATGGTATACACTAATGATGAAATAAGCACACAGCCAGCATTTCTAACTTCTGGTCTTCTTATCATCATAGGATTAGTGAGGGAGGGATGTGGCAGAGGACTCCGCCCACTATGCCCATGCCTGGCCCCGCCCTTTTCAAGGGTACCTTCAATGTGGAGGGAGAGCCTAAAGACACCTTCATAGACATGCAGGTAATGGGGACCTTCTAATGGAGGGGATTGGGGGTGGGGGGGGGGGGGGGGGGGGGGGTGAGGAGAGGATGGTGTGTGTGAGAGAGGAGGAGGTGTATATGTGTGAGGGGAGGGGATTTTTAGCAAAATAATTGCCGTAATATTAGTCAAGATTTTGACAAGATACTAGAACAATAAACATCTGAGTTTGCATCCAAGGTCTAGTATGATCTTCCCAAGATCAATCCTGCGCGATTAATTAGATATCTTTTACATAAGCAACACCAAACTGACTTACTTAACACTATATTTTTGTTTTCCATGTTAGGGGTGGAGTAAAGGTGTGGTTTTCGTCAACGGTGCTAATCTAGGTCGCTATTGGCGGATGGGACCTCAAGGAACGCTCTATGTACCAGCACCAGTGTTACGCACAGGAGTCAATCAGGTAAAGGGTAGACTATAGATGCTCTGTATAATCCAAGCTGGGATCGATCAGGTAAGGGACTCAAAGCCCATCCAATGTTACTCACAGTGGTAAGGTTGGTAATTTTATGTATCAACATTCAGTACGTATCCTATGGTATTAGTGTCCCTTTACCGTCTTCCTATTGTAGTACAGGCTGAGTTCGAGCTGTAATCCACACTAGTAAACTAGAGCTGTAATCCACACTAGTAAACTAGAGCTGTAACCCACACTAGTAAACTAGAGCTGTAACCCACACTAGTATAAAACTAGAGCTGTAACCCACACTAGTAAACTAGAGCTGTAACCCACACTAGTAAACTAGAGCTGTAACCCACACTAGTAAACTAGAGCTGTAACCCACACTAGTAAACTAGAGCTGTAATCCACACAGTAAACTAGAGCTGTAACCCACACAGTAAACTAGAGCTGTAATCCACACAGTAAACTAGAGCTGTAACCCACACAGTAAACTAGAGCTGTAATCCACACAGTAAACTAGAGCTATAATCCACACTAGTGAACTAGAGCTGTAATCCACACTAGTAAACTAGAGCTGTAATCCACACAGTAAACTAGAGCTGTAACCCACACAGTAAACTAGAGCTGTAACCCACACAGTAAACTAGAGCTGTAATCCACACTAGTAAACTAGAGCTGTAACCCACACTAGTAAACTGAGCTGTAATCCACACTAGTAAACTAGAGCTGTAACCCACACTAGTAAACTGAGCTGTAATCCACACTAGTTAACTAGAGCTGTAATCCACACAGTAAACTAGAGCTGTAACCCCACACAGTAAACTAGAGCTGTAACCCACACAGTAAACTAGAGCTGTAATCCACACTAGTAAACTAGAGCTGTAACCCACACTAGTAAACTGAGCTGTAATCCACACTAGTTAACTAGAGCTGTAATCCACACAGTAAACTAGAGCTGTAACCCCACACAGTAAACTAGAGCTGTAACCCACACAGTAAACTAGAGCTGTAATCCACACTAGTAAACTAGAGCTGTAACCCACACTAGTAAACTGAGCTGTAATCCACACTAGTTAACTAGAGCTGTAATCCACACAGTAAACTAGAGCTGTAACCCCACACAGTAAACTAGAGCTGTAATCCACACTAGTAAACTAGAGCTGTAACCCACACTAGTAAACTAGAGCTGTACACGAGGATTATCTATTCTTATGCACATAGCTACTCATGTGTGATAATAAAAGTTGTTTACTTTCACAAACAAACCTGACATTGAATCAACGTTTTGGTTTAATTTGTTAGATTGTTATGTGAGTATGACGTCATACAATAAGTCATTGATACTGAAAAGATGGATTATAAAGAGTTGTCATGAGTCTAATAATTTATAAACCAGATTATTTCAGTTGCCACAATATGGCACCATTGGAGTAACACTTTGTACTACAAGTGATTGTAATGTTGTTTTGTTGTTGTTTTTTTTTGTTGTTTTTGCTATATTACGTCAAATTTTCACGAACAACTTCATTAAAGTACTTGTGGGTGTGGCATAGTTGTCGTCTTCATTTCAAGTCACGAACAGATTGAACGGTGTTAATTCTCTCCCTCCCTCCCTCTCTCTCCAGGTTATGATATTTGAGAACAGGTTGCCTAAGAAACCTCAGACAGTTACATTCAGACAGAAGCCGATTCTAGAGGCGATGAGTTCTGCTCATGACATGGCCTTCGTTGACATGCCCAGGAAACAATCTTAACTAGTGAAAGAGACTGTGCCAGTCCAGCGATGAGGAGGCACTTCACTGGTCAGGTCATCTGGACATCTTATTAAATTATCATGCAGTTACTTTATTTCTTGCATACTTACTTTAATTCTGTCTATTTCATTCTATAACTTTGTATCAACTCTCTCTCTCTCTCTGGTTCTTATTGTATCTCTATTATAAGCTCGCTCTAGTCGAGTCTGAACTATTGTAATCTTGGAGGTCTTTAAACAGTGAAATAGTATTATATATAACGGCAGTTTGGTCAGATAGTAACGGTGCAGTATGAGTACTGATGAATGAGTACTGATGTATATTAGCTGTACTACCTTTGTTCAAGAATGCATACATTGTAGTACAGTAAAAGTCTGTCTAAACGTACGTATGGGAAGGATCATCGCAGCTGCTAACACATGCACACAGTGATCACCTGGGCTTCAGTCACAACATGGAATGGTGAACAGTTAACTGAGTGCTATGAGGAGTTAATAGTTATTGGCTGGTACTAGAGAGAAGATGGCAGATGGAGTAAAGGTGGGAATGAAGGAGCCAGTGGAACTGATTCATCCAAGTTAGTGATGCAGATATAATTATTACCTTCATCCACTTCATCACACACACACACTGCAATTATGATACTGTAGTTAACTGTTAGTACAACCAAGGAATGAACACCTCATTTAGCCACAAGTTATTATTCTTAATTAACATTGTATCACTACTTGGATAGGAGGAGAGTTTATCTATTGTACACTCTATCTATAGCTTGAGGATGAAGATTGCACACACTATAGCTTTCTGATCATTCACATCTTTTTATACACATACATACGTACATACACACTTGCATTATCCGCTGAACAGCTATGCCCAAAACTAATTCTGTGGCAAATATAAATATACATCGTCAATTCTCACTTCAAATTCTATTATGTAGGCAAGTCAAAGTCTACAGAGGCTCTTATCGCGTATTAATAGTTCGTCCAGACTGACAATCTACAATATTATTTAAAAAAAGACATTTAAAAACATCACATGAAGTAACAAACATTAAAAAGACACAAGTTGATTCAGTAAACAATGAAAAAGGTCTGAAAAGTTTGGCTGGTTCCAATAGTAAATAATGTTAGTGAGTTAAAAATGTTTTGACATGTACGAATGAGGGTTGAGTGATCTAATTAAAGGTGCGTGAAAATCTAGTTTGATGCTTGGTAAGGATTAAAAAAATATTAAAAAACAACTTTCTTCCAGAGAAATGAGACAGAAGAAAGCTTCAATGAGTGAGTTAAGTCGGTCGGAGGATGTTGTGGAGTTTGTTGGGTGCAAGTGATGGATGTTGGTCAGACTTTAGCTACAGTGGCTAAGATCTGTTCATCAGGACTGCCCGGGCTATCGTAGTCATCCAACACTGGCATGCTGAAGCGATTCGGTAAGGAGTCAAACTTGCGATCGCTTGGGCTTGTTCCTGAGGTTTCTGCCCGTGGGGCGGGTGAGACGCTCGGAGACATACGACCTCCTATTGTGTTGGTACGTGCACGCACGCCGGACGAATGAGGCAGTGTGCTGGCATTGGGGCGGAGCTGCAGAGTGTAGTGCTTCATAAGCTGGTCTCTCTCCTCCGCAGTCAGTGATGCTGGGGATATCTCCATGCTCATACCCTTGGCAGCACGTGAGTTCTCTGGTGATGTCTTACTCTTCTTTGTGGTCTTCTTCTTTCTGAAAACTTTCTCAAAGAAACCTTTCTTCTTCGTCTTGGAGCCATGAAGGCTCTTGGTGAAGGAGATCATGGCAGAAGAACCACTAGCTTCATTTAAACCAAAGTCAACTAAAACAAATAACACCAAACGGTTGAAGTTATTAAGTAATACGGTAAAGGGAGTCATTTAAGTGGGCTATGCAGTGCATCCTGCACACTGATACCTCACACGTCTCACAAATGTGCCTCTACTTACCGTCAACTCCTCGTTGTTCTTCGTCTTCCTCTTCTTGACCTGCCTGATCTTCAGGAGTCAGCTGCCCATAGTGAGAGATAGCGTTCCTCTTGAAGCTACCTCTGCGAGCGACCCTCCGCCCACTTCCTCCCGTGCCATCGTCCACCATGTCTCGGATGATGTGATGGTGCATGACGTTGTGCAGGGACTCCAGAGAACTACTCTTCACCAGACCTAGACTTGGACCCACCACCATATTCTATACAATCATGACAACAAAACAACAACATCATAAAACAAAAAACAAAAAACAATATACACAATTATTCACAAATTTAATCAAGTTTTAATTTTGGCTGTTAGAACGAGAAAAATTTGCTACTATTATAATTATTTCAGCCGAGAATGACTTTTTGTTGTTGTTTCTGTAATGCCATAACTTGCAAACATTCAAAAACAAAATATTTATGACTTACTCCTGTGTTACATGATGTATGTACCTGTAACTACTGGCCACCCCTTACCTGAATCATGTCGGAGTCTGGTTCCACGTGCTCGTTAAGGAAGCCGTCTGAGCCGGCTCTCACGAGAGTTGGCTTCTCTCCCTCGATCAGCGGCATGGAGTCTATGTAGCGAAGATGAGCCAAGTCCTGACGAGGATTCCTCTTAGCTAAACACAAACAAAACACATCACATCATTGCTATTCTATTTAGTACCATTATGCAGTCTAAGGGTAAGGAAAGACAACAACAACAACAACAACAACACTAACAATTAATCAACAACTGCCCACGGACGAGCAGCCAACCAGAGCTACCTTTCTCTCACAACATCACACCAACGTATTCAAACTTCATTCTGCAATGAATACTACCTGTACTCTACACTACAAGTCTGACCACAAGTAATACACACACACACTCACACACACACACACACTACAGGCTCTCAATCTGTTGCTATGACCCCTATACGGTTCCAAGTGGAACAACAGTATCATAAACACAGATACCTGAGAACACACACCCCTTTTGCAAATGCTGACATGCCCTAATATACTCACACACATACACACACAACCCACTCTTCTTGGTGATGGATATCCTGCCCGGGTTGTCTCTCCTGAACGCTGCGTTCACTTCAGAGTCAGACAGACGCAAGTTCTCCAATGACCCATGAGACCCATGGGATGCAGTATCCATGGTTACTGAAGTGCTATGAGCAAGCACATGCCCACTAGCATCGCTGTGATACGAGGAGGAAGAGAGGTGTGGCATTGTAGCAAATCCATTCATTAGAGTCGATTCTGGAGATATGGATGGTAGCACGCTCCCTCCGGATGCATGGCCACGTCCACTTCCACGCTCAGGCTTGTTGCGATCTCTTCGACCCGAGCCGCGAACTGGCGCGTCAGTTCTCCCCACCTGCTGGTCGCCATTGGCAACAGATGAAGCGGAGGAGTGGTCTGGATACTGCTGGCCGGTGTAGCTCCAATGTGACGGTGCAGTGCTGCTGGAGGAAGAGGATGCCGGCTTCCTTCTGCCAGGTGGCGGCAAATCACTGGCAGAGGGAGTGGTCTCGCGTGACATGAGAGGTGGGTGTGACTGCACGGGGCGTGTGTTGCTGGTGGTGCTAGACGAGCGAGACATTCCTCTGACATCGAGGGATGTCATGTCCACGTTGTCTAGGTTAGAGACAGAGTCCCGCTGGCCAGTGGACGACAGGTAAGACATGGCAGCTGCCTGCTCCAATAAGACGGAAGAGGTGTGGTTCCTGGACGGGTCTGAGTCTGGGAGTGGCTCCAGTTTGTCGTAGAGTTCATCTCCACTGCCTAACAAATCTGGAGAGAGAGAGAGAAGGTGGGAGGGGCATGGGGGAATACACAGAAACATGATTGCAGTTTGTTCAAGGGAAACATTATATTTGAAAGTTCATGTGCACTATCTCCACCCAGAGAGACCATACAAGAGTTCCACACACTGCTATAGTATCAACTGTATAGTCCATGCCTGCAGTAACTCCTGCATTACCATAGCAACTCATCACCACACCCACACTCCTGCTCCATGAAGGCTCAACAACAGGAGAAAGAGTTATGTACAACAACAAAACAACAACAATTGGCCACACCCACTCATTCCATTATCTGAACACCAAACATGTTTGGAGAATTGACTCCCTAAATCTTAACAAGTGGCAATCTCAAACACACATACACACAAACAAACACATAAAAAACACATGCACAAACAAACACACACACATGTGCGGCACACACACACACACACACTCCACCACCTCTAATATCAGAACACTGTCACTGTTCCTGTCCAGGTGAACATGTTGTAACAAACGAGTGAACACATTCATTGCATCCAATGACAACAGACGACTGACTCACAGTAGCCTCAGGGCATGAGCCACTCACTCCATCCAATCTTACATGACACAGGAACACACAGTCCAGTACAACCCATCAATACAGCAGAACACACTATCAGACACTCCATCAATACAGCAGAACACACTATCAGACACTCCAACATATCACTCACACTGGATAGGAGCACTGGCGCGCACACAAACATACACTGTGAGACGTGCATGCACACACACACACACACACTCAAGCATGCATACACACACACCACTAAGACTTCCAACATGCATAACTGATTGCAGAGTAATAAAGGCATTGAAGGTGTGCAAGATTCTAGAGGGACTGGAGACAATGGCAGCATACACACACAAGAGAGAAGACCTTCCTCTGTCACAAGGATTCTCAGAAATATTAGCAGCATCATTGAGTAGGACCAGTCACTCAATAAAATATGTCATGTGTACACATTGACATCTCTCTCTCTGGAACTATCACACACACACACACACACACACACACACACACACACACACACACACACACACACACACACACACACACACCACATGATGCTACTATGTAGATGATCTATTGATGTTTAGAGATTTCAAACCCATCTAAATTCCTGTTTCTCCACTAGAGTGTGTATGTGTGTGCGTATTCCTACGTCACATGATGTGCTATACGTTGTCCTGTTTGAAACACAATCTGCCATCCAGTGACCTCATCACAAATACCAGACATGGCAGTAACCCAGGGAAGAATCCTCCTCAGTGAGGAAGTTGGGGACATCAGACACGACCCCAGCAGGGAAATGAGGAGGAGGAGGAAGCCTGGGACAGGATGGGACTGAGAGGAAAGACTCATGCACACTTACACAAAACATATGGCTTCTAAAGAGGTTGCTAGGTTTTTGTAGAGCAAGATAATTAGGGGCTAACTCAGGTAAACAACAACAACAACAACAACACCAACAACAACAACAACAACACTTAATGATGGCATAGACTGTCTCAACCACTGAATGAATGAAGACATTACTGCAACTCAAGAGTGTATGTAAATTGAGGGAATTAGGGAACACTTATAAATGCTGTGGATTTATAGGATGTGAGACATTGGATCTGTCAGACACAGGACCTGTGTGTGCCGGGACATTCCATCCCCACAATATCAGAACTATACAGACATACACACTGTAGGAACCAGAATAGAATGATAGCACAGAAAAGGAGACCCAATTATGTAAGTTAAAAAATACCAGAATTTTGTCATTACCAGCCCAGTGGGAAGACTGTGGGTGGTTTGGTTGAGAATCTCAACATCAACTTGGAACTGGATAGTTTAAAGGTGTGAGTTTAAAAATGGCGTCCAAACATTAGAGACTAACTAAACCAAATAGAGCGTCACAGAACCCGGGTGGTTACCAAGGGTGGTTACCAAGGGTGGGGTCAAACACTACTTGAGGGGAATGTGCATATGATTATTGCGTTCTTAGTAGCTGAGTGAAGAGGTCAAAGTCCTGCTCAGTGGAGCGTGCTAGTGATGGTTACCTTGGGAACGGCAAAGTGTCGCCTTCATAAATGGACTCTCACTCCTCCCACTCCTGGATCTGGCGGGGGAAGATGTTGAGGACACTGTAGCAGACCTGGCTCTGTGAGACACTTCAATAGCTGAAGGAGACCCTACTCCACTGGCAGATCTAAACAAACAAACAACAACAACAACATTATTATAAATATTCTTAGAACAACAAATATCTTTATAACAAAACATACTCAAACAACATTATTTAAAATGTATCACACAAACCAACCATATCGCCATGGCAACAAGTGCTTTTTTGAGCATGTCCACACTACTTATGCTTTATGCCTTCAGCAGAAATACTTCATGTATTGATTTTTCATTCCACAGACCCTTTACCTGATGTGTTTAACAGTAGCTGAGGTTGAGCGGTGATGGCTCAATGAAGTGGCTGTCAACTTGGACGATACCGGAACATCAATTCCCACCTCATTATTGCCTGACTCGGCTGGCCCTTCCTACTCACAAACATCACACACAATACATACATACAGGTAAATGCTTGACCATCAAGAAATAGATAGAATGATAGAATGATAAACAGATGATAGGTAATAGAAGAGATAGATAGATAGGACAGATAAAGATATATTTTCGTCCCTTAGACCCACCTCCTCAGGCTCCTCCCCCAGTGCGGCCATAGAGGGCGTGGCATTTAAGGTTTTCCTGGCCACAGTGAGGTTGACGGTGTCTGTGCTGGTGAGTGCTGTCTTGAGAATGTCCATGGCGTCCAAGTTAGAGTGCCCCAACAGAGAGTGGTCGTTCACTGACAGCACCTGGTCATTCTTGTGAAGACGACCATCCTGAGAGAGAGAGAGAGAGAGGAGAGAGAAGGTTGATTACAAACTGAAGCTATTATAAGTATTGATTGAAAATTTACAATGGTTCAACTTTGACCTCAGCTATTTCATTACGCTGGCATTCTACTGTGTTTACTATGGCTACAAACACATGATAGGGTCAGAGTTCAAATGAAGAAACACTTCACCAGCCAACCCAAAACAATTGGTACAAATGAAATATGAAGTGTTCAGTAGAAACTACTTCCTTGCCTTATACCAACACAACTAAACATCAACAACAACATCACAACAACACTAGCATATCATCTTTCCACACTAGTAAGTAATGGTCTACACGTGCAGTGAACATGTGTATCTGTGCGTTGTGATGAGCTCACCATGGCAGCTGCTCCTCCTGGAACAATGCTCTTAATAAACACGCCCATCTCATCCCCACTTTTGCCCGTGCTCTTGGTGTAGACGGTCACTCCCAGTCCCGCGGGACCAGAGTTGTGCAGTGGCATCGACAGAGACAGCACAGTCTTGTTGACCGTGCGAGGATACTCCTGCTCCTCCGATGAAGTGGGTGGGGCCTGTAGTCACACACACATACACATGTATGTCATAAGCAATCAGTAGATGTACAAGTTGTGAGTCATACGTGAGCCAGTCAGAGTCTCCAGGAACATGTATGCACTGAGGCTTAGTGTTCTGGTATAGTACCTCACTTCTAGTCAGTCTGGTTGTATTGTGACCCTACAAACACGAGGTGCAATGGTGGATCTCTCCCTATGTCAGCAATCGTGTCCTGCTGTAGTCTTATACACTAAGTCCTGTCCAGTCATGCATGTAACACACGTACCCCAAGTCAGTCAGTCAGTCAGTCAGTCAGTCAGTCAGTCAGTCAGTAAGTTAGTCAGTCAACGGATTTCTTATCCTATTCGACTCATTAGGACCGACTCATTCATTGAATATTTCACCACCGCATCCCAGAACAATGTAAACCCAATGTTGCCATGGATACCTGCACACTGGCCCACGTCTCTACACACACACCAGCAAACATTCTAACCCACATACGTACACCTACAGTATAGAGAAGATGTCTAACAAGGTAAAGTGGCCTTTGTGTGTCCAATCCTCCAAGATGAAAGTGATCTCAGAGATATTGAATTACTCCTATAATTAACTCAATTAAGCGCACACAGCAAACAAACTGGTTCCAAGCAGGAATAAACATCACTGATAGGACAGACGATGAGTGCCCGTGCTACGATACCTACAGGGGAATACTGGAATAGCTAGGAGTGAGTTCTTCCTCTACACACACTATGACCTGTCACTGCATCTACATAGCTATAGGTAAAACACCTCCGTCTCTCTCGTGGGCCGCGCCGTGCTACCTTCTTGACACCATTAGCTCCAGCTAGAGACAGCATACCAACACCTAGAGCTGCTGTCACATGACTCACACTGTGCTGGCTGGGATAGCAATGGACGAATGCTTGTTGTTGTTGTTGTTGTTGTTGTTTTGAAGTCATACATGACTCATAAACCCATTCTCTCAGCACACAGGCACACAGACAGACAGAGGTAAGGTGTACTAACAGCACACAGTCACGTGCCTGGATGTATGGGAACGTATAAAGGAAGTAAATACAAAAAATGTGAAGAACTTTTAGTTAACGTCAGTTCAAACAGTCACTCTGAGGCCGCCCACTCATATTGCTTTTCACTACCTAATACTCACTCCATGTTCTCTCACCTCATCCTCCACACTGGTCTGCTCCTCGATCACTTCCTGCCTGGAAATGACCAGATCCACGGATTCTGTCGCCTCGCGGAGCAGCTGCACCACCTCAGGGCGTCTCATCTCCACCACACTGATCCCGTTCACCTACACACACACATACACACACACATGTGAGATAATTTTCTCAACAGGTTCATAATCCGTGACTAACACTTGAAGCTAATACAATCAAACTTTACAGATTAATCTGCCACAAAGCAATTATCCACAACCAGTAGCTACGGCCGGCCTCAGGGTATACATACATTCAGAGGAACTTCCACATGAAATGAAGTATTTTATGGAGACATCAGATAAAAATAACTATTCACCCACACAGCCACGCCTCCTCAAATTAATTGAAACAATACAATATATCCTTCAAACATTCCCACTGAATGTGGACTAGGTTCTTGTGCCACGCCTTCACACTTACCTCCAGAATACGATCTCCAATCCTCACTCTGCCGTCTAGGTAGGCGGAGATTCCCTGGTGAATACTCTTCACATAGACTGGCTGTCCTTTTTGGTCTGTGTGGACATCTCGTGACGTCAGACCCAACCCATAGCCACGCCCACTCCTCTTGAGAGTGATGTAATGTTTGACTCCTATCTGTCGGGTGTTGGTGAGAGTCAGAGACGCAGCCTGAGGGGGCGCGGCCGATGGAACTATGGAGAATGAGAGGACAGTGATGTCACAAGGCCAACTCAGAGATACACATCACACATGTCACCCCACATGTCACCCCACATGTCACCACACATGTCACCAGTATTCATGCACTCATAGAAGTAACTCATCTTACAGCAGCTGTTATATCCACTGTAGCTCTTAGCTATGCTGTATGAACTATAACTCACACTAGCAACAACCTCAAGATATGCGTAACCATGTACAACAAGGGCCAAGTCAATTTTTTTCATCGGTATCCAGCTAGAAGTAGTCAACTACAGCGGTTGCTTCAACTGCTACCAACACAGGACCCAGTCTAGTAATCTACAGACTTCTTAATACAGTTCCGAGAAGTGTAGAGATATTTCCCCCCGATGTTTTCACGCGCCGAAATTTGCCCAATTTTCCTGTGGGTCACGTATTTCTAACACAACCACTTAATACACACACGTACATACATCATGTCCCTCACTCCTCACTATTTCAAACATGGAACTAACACGCTCACATGCATGTAACATGGGATGGGGGAAATGAAACACATTGTGAGTGTGAGTATGAATACACATTGCAACGTACGGTCCAACTATTTCACACGTAATTAACACAAATCACTTTATAGTCTATAAAAATTCAAATAAGGTTTCCTTTGCTCCTTTATCCCTGAGAGCACAGACGAGAATGGAGTCTGTCTAAATTCAAAAGAAATGATCACAGTAATTTTGCCAAAAGAGTATGTAATTCACTGCCACTGCCATGCCAACCTTTATAGCCTCTGGCAAAAGCAACCAATGACTTATTTAGCCACTTTCAAACAGGCAAGGACTCAGCACACACAAACATACACCCAAACACACACACAAACATATACACCATATATACTCACCAACTGTCCGTATAGAGGGTCTAGATGCATTCTCACCGTCTTCCTTCACAGCTCCAGTCTCCGCCTCTTTGACCACACCCACTTCAGCTTCAGGCCCCGCCTTCCTGTTCTCCACAGCTCCAATGCCGACACTACGATCCATCACAATGCTGGCACCATCCCCACTACCACTCCCACCAACATCGACAGAAGCCCCACCCACTTCCTCATTCCTAGACGAATCCACTTCGGTACTCTTCTGGAGCGTGCTCTTAAACCCTCCTCTACTGACTGCCATTCTGAGGAGTGGTTCGTGCACCATCTTACTGAATATCTCCTCCACTTGGACACTGCTCATGCTCTTAGTGAAGTCCACGCCGTTACACGCCAGGATGCGGTCCATGACCTGGACACTTCCAGACTTAGCAGCAAATTGACCCTCTACCATACTGGCAATGTACACGCCCAAGTCACTACACACACACACAAAAAAAAAAAAAAAAATTGGTACCTCTCCTATACATTTAGCCTTAGTGGGTGTGGCTTGCATTCCTCCCTTAGTGACTTTGGATGAGAACGCCTTAGTGGGTGTGGTTAAATTGGTAAGCAGCAAAATAGGTGTGGCTTACATTCCTTTGGCAGAGGTGAAGTGTGTGAGTTGAATCCCCAGAGGCTCATCTTTCTTGTTGAGTTCCACAATGTGGATGCTCCCGTACTCTTCATCCTCCTCACCAGACTCCTCCCCTGACTCCGCCCCCAAACCAGACGTGTCTTTACTGCTCTGGCTCTGATTGGATACAATGGAAGTGTCAGCAGTAGCAACGGTTGCCTTGGCGCTGTCCCCACCGGCTTGGGAAGCAGAATCTCCGTCAAACATTGGGACATCGGTGCTATCTTCATTATCCTACAACACACACACACACACACATACACACACACACAATGAGGCACACGCTAGTCATATCAAGACTTGTATGGAACTGGGAAAGGATGTACGTGCCATAGTTAGCAAATGACTTGTCCAAAAAGAAAAAAAAATTATTTGAGAAAAGACAAACATCAAAAGTGCAAGCTAATTAATATCCTGTCAGCTCAAGCTAGAGACATTGTGTGTACACCACACATATGTATGTATGTACATTTCCATTCACAGTACTTGCTTCCATATTTACGTACATGACGACTGTATTTCTATTTACATTCTTGTCTTTCTTTCCCATGATATTTCCACGTATTCCATAGCCCCACCCACCTACCCACTCAAGCCCCACCCACTCACCTGCAGGTCATTGTCGTACATGCGGTCCATCCACTGGGAGTACAAACTCCCGTCTCTAAACATACTCTTCCTCATGTCTCGCTGGAATGGATTCCGACCCTAACCACAGCATACACACACCTACATCAACAAACCACACCCACTACTGACCACACCCACCTTGAGGTGAGAACTGGTTGTGTTATCTTCGTCTTCAGTGTCCAAATCAAACTCTTCGATGGACAGATGAGGGGGGATTTCCCTCTTGTCCAGACTGTCCAATGACTTGATACTGTTAGCCCTCACTCTATCTGACATTCTGTCAGACAGTCTGTCAGACAGACCTCCCACAGAGTTTTGTGGGTGGAGCATATGACGCTCCATGCCACCTCCAAACCCTCCGGGGCCTCCTCGATGAGAGAGCATGACCCCAGGCTGAGACAGGGACACTCCGTGGGGATTCCCCATAGCAAATCTAGGATCACTGCCATACCCAGGAGGTCTAGGAATTATAATAATAATAATAATAATAATAATAACAATAGTAATGATAGCAATTATAATAGTAGTAACAAAATAATATTAATCCACAATTACAATAATAAAATAATTAATAATAAATATTGTTCTCTTATATCAACTTTTTTTTTAATACATAATGTTTATTTAATACATTATGTATTAAAAAACATTGATACAAGAGAACAATTTATTATTAATTATGTGATGTCAATGGAGAAATCCCTATAATAACATTAAGATCAACAGCTACAACAATAATAACTTTCAAAGTGACAGTTAGTGAATTAACATGAATCTACCAATGAATCGACCCACACTCGGCCTTACCCTGAAGCCCCGCCCATCATCGGGTGGTTGTACATCCGGTCCATGGGGAAGAAGTTGCCAGTGGTAGGTTGGGAAAGGTACATCTCCATGGGAACGCCTTGACTGTTGCTGAACTCCTCTTCCATCCCGGGACGATTCAGGAAAGATGGGTGTGGCCTCATACCTCCCATCGCCATGTCGACTCTCTCATGACTGAAGCTGTGAGGTATCCTAGAGTTGGGACCTCCTGGGCCGTAGTAAGAGTCGTGAGGATGTCCGAACCTCCCCTGACCCGCCCTCTGGTCCCCGTACTTGTCTGAGTAAGGAGGGCGGAAGTTCATGCCCCCCATTCCTGACATGCCCTGAGGGGGTGTGTTATAGTGGCCCCTGGGGTAATTGTCCTGCCCATAAGAGCTCATGGACCGTCTCTTGTATTGCTCCATTATATAGTTCCTGTCAAATGCAGAACTCTCGTCCAACGATGGCAGACCCATGTAGCCACGCCCACCACCACCCATGTGATCGTACATTCGCCCCATGTGATCCATCGACCCCGGCAGTGACCCCTGAGAGTGCGGGCCACTGTGAGAATGGGCGGGAGAAAATACATCATGAGATTGTGGACTAAAAGAGTGGGTGTGGTCATAAGCAGATGTGGGTGTGGCCTTTAGGGAGCTCTTCATTGTGAGACCACTCGAGTCTTCCTTGCGTGAGTTTGAGATGTTGCCACGGAGATCTCGCCCCAGCGAGGAAGTGGATGAATTCTGTCCAGACAGAGAAGCTCTGTCATTGGAAATCTTCCTGTTTGAAATGTAGGACATCCCACCAGCGGACCCCACCTCTGCCATTCCCCCAGCATCTGCCCCGCCCACTACCCCATCCGTGTGGCTGGTATAGCTGAGAGGGTCTGTTGCTAGGGCCTGGCTAGAGGAACTGCCCTGGAACTCCTGGCTCTTGGGCTGTGACTGACTGAACCCTCCGCTCTCCTGGGACTTGTTGGTGACGTAGCCTGTGTCAACTTCCGTACGCCAGTCCTGCTTGCGACTCATCGGAGGACTACTCGGATCCTGGGAAGTCACGCACACACACACACAAACACAGGCACAGTGAATCAACAGACTTCAGACTATCACAAACATTCTAGGGAACATACACATCATATACATACATACATACATACATACATACATACATACACACATACACATACATACATACATACATAAGTGTCCATTACCAAGCTGGTATTCTTTAGAACCACACTTGAGGGGAGTCAAATCAACCTTCTTTTTTTTTTTTTTAGGGAGTTTCTTTCTCTTATTTCTATGAAATTGATGAAATTTTTGTTGTAAATGCTATCATAAAGGTCAGGGGTTTGGCAAAATCTATTTCAGAGGGGCAAAACGACCCCCTCAAATCCCTCCCCACGATAAGCAGCTGGATGAACAACCACACCCAACACAAATAATGCCACACCTCCACAATAGCCCCGCCCACCTTAAGATCCCCCTCCCCCCATTTCTTACCTGTGACTGAGAGTTTGAATTCTGTGACTGCCATGGTTGCTGGTTCGCTAGGTCTAGATCACCTCCTGACATGCCCATCCCACTCAGCGACGTCCCCATGGAAACCCCGCCCACTATTCCATTGTCGAGATCTTCCAAGCGGTGCAGTTCCTGCGAGGAAGAGCGTCCACTCGGCAGAGTTGCTGATGCGTAGCTACCAGCAAGGACCGGCATGATAGAGGTCATGTAGGGAGGTTCGTCAAGGTCAGAGGTGAATCGGGTCGTCTCTCCCTCAGTTTGGTGAGAGTTGGTGAACATTTGGGTAGATGCAATGGGTGTGTCTCTTGGGAGGGTGTGGCTAGCATCATCATCCTCATCATCGTTCAGACACTTAAAGTCTAACACAATCTGTTGGGATCAAGTAGAAAAACATCGTCATGGCAACAAATTAAAAGCAGTTATCATGGCAACCATTATTGAGGACAGCATATCTTATTACACATATTATTGTTGACCTACACAATGTAAGAAATTCACACTTGGAATAGACTAACAGTTAGGACCAGTAGAGCAGGAAGGAGAAGACGATTAGCCATTACATTCACTGAACTCATTATAAGCATCATTAATAGGTAGACTTGTACAGTGTGTGTGTGTGTGTGTGTGTTTGTGTGTGTATGTGTGTGTGTGTGGTGCTATTCTTAGTAAAGTTTTAACATCATACACCCATGTTTGTATATATATGGCATCTAGAGAATGCACTTTGACCTTGTACACACACATACCAGGTTTAGCAATTAGAATAGCTCGTGAAAAACAAACAAGGAAGGTACACACACACACACACACACAAACAAAGATGGAAGTCATTGTCATATGTGTGAGTGTATGCATGTGTGTATGTTTGTGTGTGAAGAATGCAGCTGCATGACTGATAGAATTATAATCCCATGATCTCAGGTTACCAATACCCCTACACACACACACACACACACACACACACACACATACTCATGCAACACACTTAACAAACATACTCCTGGAGTAGGTGGAGCCAATAATTCTGAGGGGGTGGAGTCAAAGCTACTGATGGAACCATAACTTGTGTATAATGGCATGTATTTAATACCTCTCCTCGAGTCTGGTCGCCGTGGCAACAGCTAGTGGTAAACTAGAGTAATAGTGTCCATGATCAGTAGCTAATGAAACACTCCATTTCTCACCAAATATGTATGCTACACACACACACACACACACATGTATCTGCACCATCCCTGTCACTCCATCTACACACACTCAACTAGAGAACACTACCAAGAGATGTGAACTTATGAGCAGAGATAGTGTGAGGGCTAGGGCTGTGAGGGGCCTGTCCCTTCCCTACCCAGCTGCTGCTGCTGCTGCTACTGCTGGTACTGCAAATGTCTCCTCAGAAACCCTCCAGTGCATGTATCACTTGAAAAGAATAACACAAGTGAATCCCACCAATACCCATAAGACCCACAGCCTATTGTACATAAATTAACTAAGGCCCCTACAATAGTACTAGTGTGAAAGCTTGCCTGGGTTAAATAAAATACTCCTCCTCCATCTTCTAACCATCAGCTATTCTCTCACTACAACCCAATTCTAGCAAATACTATACCCCCCACTAGCACAGACTCGATGACATCATTTGAATGAAGATTGGGCAGGAATTACCCGGGGAAAACAACAAGACTTGGCACTTCATACAACATTGCTGAACTCATTCTGAATTTGAATATTTGCCGTGGGCTACAAGACAATGGGAGCTGAAGGTAGCCATAAGAAGCAGAAGGTAATGATGCTGACAATAAGATAATGGAGGCAAGGGATGATCAAGTGGCTGCATAAGTATGGATTCCCTGGGACAACACTGACAAGATCCTTAGCTTTGAATTCAAAGAGCTCCTTTTCCCAGCTCACTACAATGGGCAAGAGAAGGCTGCACACATATGGCTTCTTGCAAAACAGACGAGCAAATCACTGAGACACGCACACACGCATAAATGCACACCCACACAAACATCCAAACACACACACACAGTTCACTGAATTCATTACTGCATGAACTTCTTGAAGGAAGCATTGACTCTGTATGTATACAAACAACCAGAGATAGATCAGCAGCAAACAGAGCATAGAGTGGCAGATGAAAGGAAAGACGTTGCAGTCTACCTTGTGTGATTTACTGGATGACTTCCACACACACACACACACAGTACACACACACACACACACACACACACACACACACACACACACTATCACACACGCACATACACACACGCACACATATACACACACATATATACACACACGCACATACACACACATACACACACACACACACACATGCTTCAGCTGGAGGAACAATGAATATACTTATCACCACATCACAGCCACTTGGAAACCACGCATTAAAACTGCCACACCTCCTTGGTGAACACGCCCCTATTTTCTCACACCAGCCAGCAGCACAGCTGTGCCTATCTATCCTGAGTTAGCATGCCATGCTACAGTCCATTAGTTATCAACACTGTTTCCAAGGAGATTTATTACCAACACATCACAGCTCTCTCTCTCTCTCTCTCTATAACATGAAGATGTAAGTGCTTCACTATCCTGACACCTCCGCCCACACGTCGCCATCACGATATGACCGTGTGAATGTGCTAATATTACATCCTGGAACAGTAACAACTGTGTCTCTTGCATCAGCACAGCTTGGAAATCCCCACACCTCCTAGACCACACCTACAAGACCACACCTCCTATAAGGCACACCAGCAGCCTAAACATTTTACACTCCATCACACACTGCACTGGCTAGCAACCAATCAGAATGATCCAATTCATTGCATATTACAGATCTCAAGAAAGCTCATTTAGTAAGCAGACAGCTTCATGCACAGGTGAGTCTGAGGCGCTCAAGAGAAGTATGGAGTGACCGTTTAACAGCAACCAATCACCCAAGGCGTGACAAACATCTGTCTCGATTCTCTGCCTTCTGTCACCAGCAGACTGACACCCACACCCACATCAGCAGCAAGATGACTAGTACTCCTGCAGATAATGCCACCTCCTCTACTCCCGTGTTCTTTAATCCAACAACAGCAATCAACCCCTCACTATCCCCCCCCTCCCCCTCCCCCTCCCTCCTTCTCTTCCTGCCCCCACCCTACCTTATGGCGCCAGTCTCCCGTTGCTCTCAATCTCTCCTGTCCCATCTGTCCCGACACACGACCAAAAGCAATTCCCATTCTACTGCCTGATCCTAAACTAACACACCGGACTCCTCCCGCAGTGCACTATATACAGCCGCAACCCACACTTGGCCGGCCTTACTTTCTTCCGTTTCATTACGTATAGAAGGTCATGTGATTACACGGAGGACGTTTAGTACTCGTTTGTAGAGCCACAATACCTGAGGAGCTGCTAGGAACATGCGCCAGCTATTGTCTTCCACTGACTAACAAAAAATGACAACTGCGCATACACGCATTAGCACACACATACACACACACACACACCACTTTAACTGAAACACCAAACACTGGGACCTGGTTTTCCCACCTGATTTCAGCCATCGTCCCCAAGAGGTTGCCGCCAAGTTCCCGGGTAATTGTGGGATAGTGTGACATAAGTGGTGGGATGTTAGTAGGAACAGCTGAATGTATACACACAGCACTATCCCAACCTTTGACCTGATCACACTACACATGCATCACCTCGTTAAATGGAGGCCATGGAAGACGACCCTAGCATCCTCTCTCATCATGGACCCTCCCATCCCTCCAGTGACACGGAGCATGCTCAGTCATCCTACGAGACTACATCTCGGGTTACTAGTCTAGACTGGATACAATGCCGTGTATCTGGAACTTCCTATTCTTCACTCATCCAGCAATTTCACAGAATCACTTGGTACTTCTTCTGTCCTTACAAAGAGTGTCAGGTGGCCTTCACTTGAAGACCACTTGCCTGTCTCTACCAAGGAACCAGACAGCATCCTCGTAATTTGTTAAAAAAATGTCACTTTCAACTTCAAGAAATATTCTGTGGATATGTTACAAGGAACTTATAAAGCATGACATTTAGGTTGAATTTGGTATCTTCTTTTCCTATAAATGTTACAACTGTACTGGATGGGTTAGGAATGTTAACTCGGCAGTCAGTCTCGAGGGATAATTATGAAGTGTGAGCTATTGTTCAGTGTATTAAATTTCTTGTCGGAACTAAACTATGAAAAGAATGAGGACACATGTGTGTATAGCCGGCAAGATCATGGCGGATCAGGGAAGAGGTGACACAAGGTGTGAGAACACTCAGAAATGGATGTGCCACTTCATGTGATAAAAGCAGCTGCCATAGGCAGCAGGTAATGAATGGTTCAGGAATCACATCTGATAGAGCTACATACCAAAAATTTGTTAATTAATAACAGTTCATTTGAGCTTGCAATAACATGCTAGGTACTCCTTTCAACACAAGAGGATCGTATTCTAATTCCACAATTACATCACCCCCTCAGCCTGCAATCTCCCGGGAAACTGGCACCACTTTGTCCCGGGAAACTGGCACCACTTATCCAGCTTCTAGACATGCACCCGATTGAAGAGAAAAATGCAAGCAATCCAACAAGACACTGTTAGCCTTGTCTCTATGACACATACATACACACACATGTACCCACACACGCACACACATACTTACACATGTCCCACTGATGGGTCATCCATCCACTACTCTATAATAAATCTTTTTTTTCTTCAGTAATACTATTTTGTTTAGTGATGCAATTGTGCGCGCACACACACAAATTCATATACATACAAACACACAAATACACGTAATTTCATCATCAACTAAACGTGCTGTTCATTTACTTGGTCCCTACTGTGACACTTGGCACACACAAACACGTGGCCTCAAACTTGGCCCGAAACTGTTGGCTCACAAGAAATAATAGTCTTGAACCAAAGCAACAAAACACACACACACACACACACACACATACACACACACTACTTTCATCCACGGAGAATTTCACCACAAGAGCAACAATCCCCATGGCAACCCCATCCAATCCAAAGAAAGCTCCTCTCTGGCTTATCATATTTATGTGCTGAATTAACTGGAGACTGCGGCAGTTCAAGTGGAGACTAAACTCACCTCCTGAAACTATATTCACGACAGCTGCCTTGTGTCTCTTTTTAAAATAACAACTTCCAGTCAGTCATTGCTCACCACCTGGGAGTGTGGCCCCAGGCTATGCAAGTCATTGCTGGTCCTATAACCACCTTGCATGCTGCAAAACATGCATGCCAATTAGCCCCACCCCCTCATAGGGAGCTGAGACCAATTATAACCACAAAGTACTGTGGAAGCCAAACAAATTAAACTAGTCACTCAGAACTGGTCACTGGCCACATTCATCCTAACAACCTGAGCCAGTCATTCAGCTGCATGCATGCATACACTATCTGTGGATGTATGGATTCTATTTATCACTACTGATGAAACAAAACACAAATGAAGCATATTAACTTTTTATTAACCACATTCTTAAAATTTTCATTTTGATGCCGTTGCACCCCACTGACACGCCCCCTTTCCCTCCCTCCATTGCACTCACCACTTCTTTGTCTTCCAACACGTCAGCTACTTCATCATCAAATGCCACAAATGAGCCACTGTCTGCCAATCTCACACTACTCACATCAATCACATCCTCGGAGTGCTAATGGAAACAAAACAATTTACATTAACAAACAACTAATACCACACTTAACAATAATACCATGACAACAAAAACCCTAACGATAACAAATGTAACAACAATAGAAAATAGAGCTGGTAAGTCGATTTTTTTCCTCTCTTTTACCAAATTTGTGCTCTCCACTTAAACCAACCCCCCTTAGAGTTGATAATACATGTGACGAGAAAATACCTCACACTCTAATTGACGCCACTCTAAATGTTCACATACAATGAAATCAAAACCATTGTGAGGAAGTTTATTCAGAATATATGGCCCCAAGCTACAAGTGTCTGTGCTCCAATTTGACCCTCCACCATCCCTCCATCCAGTATCAGAATACCTGTTATTTAAGCTGCCCCATGGGAGATTAAGGACCTGTAAGAGCAACAGTAGCTAGGACAGCATGGCTCGTTGGTCAGCTTACATACCTCCCCCCTCCTCCTCATGGCTCCTCCATCTACTCCCACTGGATGTGCACTGTTAATTAAGTTCTCTGCCATATGCTATATCAAGAGGTGTCAATGCATCCCTCATTCTGACAATACTTCAGTCATTTGAATTATTTTTAGATTACATCCATTACTATTCTTTACATTTACACAGCCAAAGCCATAGGTATCCTCCCAGCGCTGGATTTATTTAGTCTAAACCATCAACCCAGCTCCTCTGCAAAAAACAACTTTACCTTGCTGAGGACTTTCTTGTACCTAACGATGGCTTTGTCGACCAGTTCGCGCACTGTAAGTTGACCGTCTCCACAGGGGACGAGCACTGAAGTGTCGTTGAAGAGCACCTGGATCCGCATTGCTATAGGGAAGAGTATACAAGTCGGCAGAAGGTGGCGGCAGTGGGCCTGACGTTGCGCCCACCGCCTTTTTCAAATACTCCACTAGCAGGAGCGAACGAGGACGTCGGCTGCAATGAACTACAAAGTCTTCCTACACATACGGTGGGTCCACTCCACCTCTGTTTAGCAACCGGGTAGGTGTGCAGCTCCGACCGCGTTACTACTCTAAACTAAGCAAACAAACCCACAACAAAAGCATTCCGCCGGCTAATCACGTGATCTAATTTAAACTTACCCAGTTGAGGAACCCTTTACCAAAAATAATCATTCTCTCCCTGCTGCACGCGTGGTGAGAGGTGGTGGTGATGGATCCCATGTTCCTGAAATGCTGTGCACAACAGGTCTGACTAAAACACGGACCGGACCGGACCGACCCGGACTAAATTCGCGGAAAAACTCGCGCACGGCGAGCGCGCATGCCTGTATCCATGTAAAATTTGTCTATAATAGAGCTATAGTACTTCCTTGTTTCTCTTTCAGTGTCAATAAGTTGAAGAGAAAGATTTATTACTTAGCAAAGATAAGCCCAAACAGCATTCATTTATTGTTGTTAGCATCAACATAACATTTTTGTAAACATTGCCGTTATTTACTAGCATTTTGCATACTATCATATAATTATAATTGTTCTTGTTGTTACCATTGCCATAATAATAATATTATTAACCATAACAACAAAATTAAAAATAATAATAATAATGATAACAACAATAAAATAATAACGATAATAATAATAAAATTGTGGGGCACCTTTGAGTTTGAGGATGTAGGCTTTATAGCTACTCGGACTGCCCTCAGAAATGCATAACTGCCACCAGAGTCGATCTATATTATAGCTGATACTGCACCCTCAGCAGTAACTAAATCATATACTCCTCCAATGCTCAGATGTATATAAAGGAGCAATTAATTAATAGCATGCATGAGATGTGTGAAGGTAACTACAACCAAAGACTTATTGGAGATATGATGGGATAGTTAAATATGATATGGCCATCCATCCACAAGTGTAACATAAAAACAAACGAGGCACTGACTGTGCTCATTAGGTGAGAGCACACTAGCTAAGAGAACAGTTAGGTAAGTTACAGGTGTAATTCTGCAATGTGTGATATGATAATATCTCTTTATTCTTCATCCTCTTGTGGGAAGCCCCACAATTATAGTCACAATAATTATTATGATCATGTACTGAACTCAGGTACTCCCATAGAGATTAATACAAATCAAATTACCCCAATATTTTACCATTACCATCCCCTTTGGCATTCTAAAAGTGTTATTGCATCCCCTACAGCAACACAGATACCAAGTTTCACAATGTCCATAGCATCTAAAGACACACAATAATAATAGTGATAATTCACTAATAGATAAAAGAATAACACATATAGATATGTCGAAATGATGTATTTTTATTTACTATGAAAATTTTATTATGAAAATAGAAAATTGGAATTAACCCCAAGGGAAGCCAATATTGATTGATAACCAGTGAGTGTTGGTCCAGCAAGCAAGGACTGAGTCGTCAAGTCTTGATTTGCAGTACCACTTGATGAAATACTAGAAATTGAAGGCTCAGGCTACCTGTATGAGCTCAAGACATACAGAGCTGGAGAAAGATCCATTTTAGTGGTCAGGCCAAGAAAAGGTGTAGTCATGGGTGTGGCCAGTACACAGAGATATGTAATGAAATGTGCCACTTTTAACTGGACATGTGTTTTAATCAAATGACAAAGAATTACACTGCAAGTAAAAATAACACCTAATCTTTCTTATATGATCATTGTTTGCAATGAAAGTGTTTATAAACGTGACTCCAAAGTCTGTTTTTTCTCTCCATGAATATGTAATGTCATCCCCAAAAAGTGGTCAGGCCATCCCCTAACCAGCCTGACAATGTACTCTGGCCCCTTTGTTGTTCTAGTGAGGCCTTCTTATAATTATTGAGACTTGGCAGATTTTTATGTCCAGTTTGAATAATTTGAGTTTCTGGTATATTATGTTTTGTGAGACAAGTCACATCGTTTTTCTTGCTGAATGGTTTGTTTTCTTCCCAGACAATCCTGCAGTTGCAGCCATCCTCTTCATTATTGTGTTAATCCTGTCATTACCCATCATTTGCTTATTGTACCAGATGTTGTCATTTAAGTGATTATAGTTTATAGCCGAATAAAAAGCTGAAATAATTGACAGCTGAAATAATTGACATAAACATCCCTTGTAGTGGTTCACTCACCAATTATCTTTTGCAGTGATCAAATAATATATTAGTCTACGCTGTTGACTGTTTTTATTTTTGTTCTATTTGTATTTTAGCCTATACAGTTGTAGCATAGCTCCATACCCTACCCACAATTCTAATACAAATCATTTCCAAGTACCTTAGATGATTTATCTGCAAGGCATAACAGAATGAGGATGTGGCATAATTATTATGTTAATGATTCAGTCATTCTCGGCTGAAATAATTATAATAATAGCAAATTTTCTCGTTCTTACAACCAATAATATTGTTAATTAAAACTTAACCCGATATTTCGACTTCTTGCCGAATATAGTAGAATATAGTAGACAGTAAGAGTACCCTCCAGAAATCTTGCTGTTTACATTGTGTTAGTATATCACCACAGAGAGTTTAACCACAGTTGACCCCTGAAGAAGTAGAAGATGCTGAGGAATACATCAGAAACCTTGTCAAACAAATGGCACCAGACGCCTCTGGAACCACTTCCACATCACCAGCCAACAGCTCAGCTAAGAGCAAGCCGAATAAATTGCCGCCAGTTATCAAGTGTCCTCTGTGCACAGACAAGCACAACTTAGTTCGGTGTCAACCCTTCGCCCGCTATAACGTAGACAAAAGAAACAAGTTTGTTTGGGAGAAGCGATAGTGTACTAATTGTCTAGGAGAAGGACATGGCTACACGCACTGTCTCTCCAAGTACACCTGCCGAACATACCACAGTAAACACCACACGATGCTGCATCGAGAAAAGTCCACCAGAGAAGCCACGAATGCAGTCTTTGTGTCAAAGTTCAACCACATGATGTGGATTCAGACAAAGCTGACAGTGACGTAAACATTCATGGAGACAGCTATGGTCGTAGCCATGTCAGGCAGCGTCACACCAGAGCCAGAGTATTGAGATCAGACGTTAAATCACTCTGACAAATGTGTTGCCTTGCCACCTTTGAGAAATAATGAAACTGAACTGAAATAAGTGCACAATGCAAGTACATGGAGCTTTAATTTACATGCATTTGCATCCTTACATCTTGCTGTATCATATAGCAGTATGAAATGTTGCAAGAGCTACAGCAAACACTAAGACTATACTACTGCTATCATGGGGGGTATGACTAATTTATGGTCAAGTTTATTGTACAATCCTTACCAAGTTGCACAACACAAAAACATTTTTTTGTCTCTGTAAAGCACTTTACATTAAAAAAATTACAGAAAATACATTGCAGTTTCTAATTTTTTTGTGAAGTTTTTAAATCACTGTCCAAAAAAATTAGACACACTCATACTGCTTTAACTGACTCATGTCTTAACAGATACAGTGGTTCAACCTGATCCAAATTTATTGAATACCCTACTGTGCTACCAATACTATGTGTAATAGTTATAACCCATATTGAGTTTGTATGTGATTACAAATCCCAAGAAACGAGGGTGAAGCCCAAGTTGCGAGGGTTTGTGAATTGCAGTATAGACCAATTCTTATTGGTTTATAACTATTTTATAGACCAAGGACATAGACACCAAGGCAGGTTTCTGTTCTTAGTTTTTTTGTTTTGTTTTTTCTGATGGAAGTGAGCCAGAAAGGCAGGACTTCAGATGATTATACTAATATGACACAGAGTAAAAAGAGAAAATGTATTTTTCCTTTAATTTAACGTGTCCTGTGTAATTTATAATATAGGTAATAAAAGAATGTGGTTATGGGCATAATAGCCTGATTTAGATCATATCACTCCATTGTTGGTAAAGAGAAATAAACCCTCCTTTCAAAATTCCATAGACGTAATATATTTCCCCTTATTTTTAGTGACCTTTCTGTAATGAATCTGTTGTGCACAGAGCTAGCTGGAAAAAGAGATTACTCGGGACCAAGAGGGAGTTCAAATTTGTGAACTGTTTAGTTTGAAAAAACTCATTACATATTTTCATTTCTCACATTGTAATTTGTGTACTTACCTGTCTTTCTTTCCTTTTTTGTCTGACCATGAAAACATAGCCATGTCTACTGAATGACCTTGCCAATCTTATAGGTTTTCACCCTAGATGACTGCGACCCACCTTACTCAGCTTTCATTAATGCTCTAATAGATTGATAGACTGTAGCCCTTCCTATAATACTCTGTATTCCTGCACTAGTTATTTGTGAGTGTGAGAGCTTTTTTTAAATTTTCATTTAAAAGAAGTTTATTGCAAGGTCTTTTCAGTTACATTCTTTTAAGAAGATGGACAAGTGACAGATGCACGCACAAACGATCAAGTGTGTTTTTAATAGGATTGGCATGCCCAAATTGCTTGGATTAGTAAAGTTTAGATTAACAAACTTTTTAAAAGACTATCTGTTTTATTTCTTTCTTTTTTTAATAGTTCTATTCAGAAAAAAATATTTATGAACACACAAGAGTTCTGTGTCTTGGGTCTACTTTGGCAACTGCCCTATTTACATTTAGCAGTTTGTTTTTGTTTTTGTTTTTTGCCAGGTTTACTATCTGACTCGTTTTAAATCCCCGGTGTGCCTTTTGAACAAGCTCCTTCTCCATTCAAACTTAAAAAGTAGTCGCATAAAGAAAAGCCTTCCAGAATAGCTCACTATTCATAAATTATGTTTAATACGAGTGTCAACACACAAACAGGTGTTATATAATCATTTTTGCTTGTGATATAGCAAAGTAATAAACTCTAGCTCCTATCAATGCTGTGTGTGTATACCAAATTACTTCTTGATTGAAGGTGATCCCTCAGGATAGTATCTGGCAGTACTTGACAGTATACTGTAAATCCAGTGTAGTTGAATTTAGCTGTGTCAATGGCCAACAGTCTTCTTCTTTTTATCCCGCAGTTTTCCTCACATTGTCTTTGTGTTCTCCTTATGTTAAGGTCCTCACGACTTATTCTTAGCCTGTTTCCAGTTTGTTTGTGTACTAAGTTGCTGTAATTTGTTCTTTTCTAGGAAATTGACCAAAATTGGCCACCACCTCATTGTGAAATCAGTACCCGGCTTATGACCTCCTTTCATACACAATATCTAGGACTGGTTTCCAAATACAGCATGGAAAACCCTTTCTTTAGCTAAAATTTACTAAGACATAGTTCAAAATAAAGGAGGAAAAACTGTTGCGTACGCTTTAATTAGCTAGAATTCACTAACACATATGTCTATGCTTCAAATAAAGGAGGGAAAACTGTTGTGTACTGATCTTTAATTAGCTAGAATTCGTTAACACAATGTTTCTACACTTCAAAATAAAGGAGGGGAAACTGTTGTGTACTCTTAAATTAGCTAGTATTAATTCATTCATGTGCCTACGCTTCAAAATAAAGGAGGAATGCATATTTTTTAATTAGCTGGAATTCATAATAATAATGATAATAATAGTTATAATAATAATAATAATAACAATAACAAAGATAATAATAATAATAATAATATAATAATAATAATAATAATAATAACAAATAATAATAATAACAATAATAGTTATAGTAGTAATTATAGTTTTATTACTAATAGTGTAATTGTTGTGTTATCATTGTTATTATTATGGCAATGGCAACAAGAATGATTATAATTTAATGTAATAAAGTAGTGGAATACTATTACAATGCATACAACAATGCTATGTTGACATTAGTTCTTTAAGAGAATCCTGTTGAGGTTGTGTACTGTCAACTATTTTAAATACGGTTTTTTCTTACCTTTGCCAAGTAACAGATATTTCTCTTCCACTCATTGCCACCAAATAAGAAGCAGGGTCAATAAGTTGGACGTGGCGAGACTAGTTTACACGAAGTCCGGGCATGCGCGCTCGCTGTGTGCGAGTTTTTCGCGAATTTAGTCCGGTCCAGACCAACTTTTCCCTGCCATGCTGTCACCTGTACAGTAATTGGTAAAGGGTCCTACTTCTGCTGGCAGTGCACTATTGCTTC
>WLWD01002983.1_pt1 | contig 32370 bp, 31 predicted proteins | sample 6712731 | NCBI WGS metagenome assembly WLWD01 (sample SAMN12718690, study PRJNA576275) | sponge metagenome | isolation source: marine sponge | host: Mycale hentscheli | place: New Zealand: South Island, Marlborough, Capsize Point | collected 2014-11-01
CCCCCAATTTCAACACTCCTCCAAACTCAACACTCCCCCAATCTCAACACTCCCCCAATCTCAACACTTCTCCAATCTTAAAAAATCTTAACATTCCCCAAATTAAACAAACTCTCAATCTTAATATGAACATTCCCCCTTTAAATTCACAATGTTAATATTGTCCAGGGTTTATTTCAGTTTGTTTGTTCATTTCTTTTCATCAAAGGGGGATGGACAAATGAGCTTGTGTGCGTGTGTGTATGTGTGTTTGGGGAGGGGCTTAGAATATAAGATGCAAATACTAATCTTTTTGTTCATAATACGGCATCCAAATCTGTATTGTTAAAAGGGTGAAATAGGTACAAGTTAGAGACCAAGATATTATTGTATGTAGAACTTTCTCTTTCATTGAAATTCCTCCAGTAGCCAAATCAAGCTTGATGTTTAAATAAGCAAATACACCTCTACTACTATTATTTTATTAGAGAGTATTTCAGTTGGGGGAGGGGGGGAGGAAACATCGGCTTGAGATGAGGTTTCCCCCCTTTGCACCCCTCTGTATAAAACCCTGGTATACTAGCCAGGTCTACACTCTACATATGTACAATCCTTTTTTTCTGGGTGGGGAAAATTTTATTATTACCAGCTACAGGAGAGCATGCGAAGCTGATACCCTATTGAGCATCCTGAGATTTCTGGTGGAGAGCGGAAAAATTCCAGGGCCAACTTATGAAGCCCCGCTAGTGGTAGCAACAAAATTCTGTCAATAAACGCCACAAAAAAAAAGTTGGTGTGTAAACACTAATATACTAATACAATCGTTGCCCAAGGGGTTGAACTGATGTCTTACTAGATCATTACCTTGTTTACGAGGTATTGGCACTTGAAATGAAGTGCTTTACAGAAGTCATTTAGAGAGATTTGGGCTTCCAGAAGAAGTGCTTCCATCCAATCCAACAGCTCAAATGAAAAAGCTATATTTGGCCGCTTGGGAGATGATGGCCAAAGACGGGCTCTCACCATAGTCAAAACCAACGGCTCACAAGCACAGGTAGTGAAATTAATGTTATGTTCCTCACTTATACAGAATAACACCAATAACTCTTAACTTTTTGATATAATACAAGCACTATTAAATTATGTCTGAGTGGTCTTGACATAGATATTATCAAGGTTTATACACTATTCCGAACATATTTTAGAGAGATTGTATAAAAAATTAGGGTAATATTAGACTAAAATATGAGAAATAGGGTGTTGGGACATAAATACAGATGTGACCGTTTATAGGAGAGTCAGCGTGCTAATGTCGAGAAAAGATAGATTTAATTCGTAAAATGTATCAAATAAACCTGCGGATTGGAACAGTTAGGTCACGTATGTTGGCAACGGTTGAAGCTATGGCTGTGGATGCCGACGTAAATGTAAATGCAAAAAATAATATGACAGGGTCCACGTTGTTAGTTTGTTACACCTGGAAACTAATAAAAAGAGATACAGAGAATCAATTGTTGCTAGTCTTCACTAAAAAAATCCATCAACAATTAGGAACCTTATCACTCATTATACGTACCACTTTCCGAGATACATGAGAGTTGCACCAAACTAGATGACAAACATTTGTGATTTCTAACATCTATAGTTTTAACCACTTCTTGTAGATGAAACGCTCCGTTCTAAATCAATCAAATAAATAAACAAATCAATTATAAATAAATACAAATGAAACAAATAGGTAAAATAGATAAATAGTGTTTTTTAAATAAACCAAAATATATTTAACAAAAAAAGATACAATAAATAGATACAGAAAGTAAATATCAATACGAAAGCTATAACTAACAACTCTAAATTAAGGGTGGAGTACCGTGGTCATTAACTCATTCAGTAAAATTCCACAAAAAATACCAGGTACCCAATAGTCTTATATATATAATATGTTTTATTTTAAACATTACCGTATTTGTAGGATTACCTATTTGTTGCAGTTAAATGAACATTTATACAGAAATCTGCTGTCCAAATAAGGACCGGCATGGACGGAGTTACAGAGTTGATTTTTTAACAGCGTGATTTTATTTTACTTCTAAAGACGTAGACGCAAAAAATCAACTCGGTAGCTTCATCGACAACACTGGAACAGGCCTGGAAGATGATTTAGAATAAGGTGCTGGTTCTCGGTCCATATATTTTGGTCAAGTATTTGGTTAATTAAGTGTGAAGGCTATTTAGCCAATCTATATCCAAGCTTCAAAACTTACTTCCCAAACCTCCGCTCTGTGGAACAAATTGGTAACACTGTGCGCAGAATTCCAACATCTCCAACAATAAAACAATGTGGAACTACACTTTAAGCATCGATGTGTGGCTTTTTCTTCTTCACACACAAAGCAGACTTCATTCTCTGGCAACGCTCGTGATTCTATTGTGACTCTTAACAAATCTGAACGAATTCTACCCCAAGATTCAATTGACTGCTTCTGAAAATTTTGATGCAAGGTGGGATGGATATTTGGAGGAACATTATCATCAAGAACATGGTCGTCTAGACTTTCCTGACCATTGCTCTGGTTCCCTGAACTAATTTCAGAAGGTTCTTCAAGCGATCTCTCACTCTGCAATGAGCTGCATCCTCTGTGAACTAAATGGTGAGTTACCTTCCGGAAGTAGGCCGTTTAGTAAGGTTGAAAGACGACAGCTTCACGTTCAATCTTCGTGACATTTCAGTCGGGAACTGACCTCAGAAGTGGGTGAAGCATTAGGTAAAGGGGCTCTTGCAGCACCTGACCTCAGAAGTGGGTGAAGCATTAGGTAAAGGGACAATTGCAGCACCTTCCCTTAGCACCCGTGCACCTAGGTGCTATCTATTGAAACACGCGTCTAGCCGGAGGAACATTGCCACGACCTTTTTTCGACCTTTAACCTTTAACCTTTGTTTGTTACCTTACCTATTATAGCAATATAGACTACGGGTATATAAAGCGACGATTTTTGTGCCCGTTTATGCCAGCAATAGGAGGATGCCAGCAAATATATGCCATTACATTTTAGCTTTTTACTTTCGAATTGCGGTAATCTCCATATTGTTAGTGACTGGTGATAATGGAATAGCTATGTCTGTTCCTCATTATGCTGCTGTCATAAGTCATTATCATGGTGACTGACATTTTTAAATTGCTGTATCAATTGATATTAATTCTTATTAAGTCCAGCTAATCTGTCTACAAAAGATTCAAACTAAAGTGGCTAAATATTTGCATTGTAGCAATATGGCCACATAACAATGAGAATTGTTTTTTACCAAAAGGTACTCAGTATAATTTTTCATATAAAATTTCTCATGTCTTACTAAAAGTAAACAAAGTCTATTTAATAGCTTCATTATAGTTACTGTTTCAAGTTAAGTATTTTATTCAGCAAGAAGTACATGAATTCAAAATTCTTCAATGAAAAGTAGCCATCATTCACAGCTAATACAGTCATTTTTAGTATGCCGTCCCAGCCATTAAAAAAATTATGAATATAAACTAGCGGGTCCAGGGATAATTATGAAGGAAAAAAATTTAAATATGGCTAGCTAGCTACTGGCTTGAGAGGAACTAACAATAAGTATCAATAAAAAATGTGTTGGTGTTACTTTTATGCCCCCCCCCCCCCGCCTTCCATTATCTAATGCACTATGAATAAAAGTTTTATGTGTAGCTTATTCAATCCTCAAAAAGAGATGGTGCATCATTCTTAACAAATTTACACACATGTCTAGCCGGAGGAACATTGCCACAACCTTATTTTGACCATTAACCTTTGAAGTTACCTTACCTATTTGAATAATACAGACTATATGCAGCAAATTTTTTGCCCTATTATGCCACAGTTTACATGGTAGCTTTTTAAATTTGTGTAATCTCCATGTTGTTAGTGACCAAATGCTTTGCAAACTCCCTGGGTCTAATTATGTTGAATAACTTTAACTACTTAAATTAGCTACTGTTTCAAGTTAAGTAGTTTATTCAGTGTGAATAAAGTGGTCAGGATATAGCCTAACCAGCCTGAACACTTACTCCAGCCCTGACTATTAAGAAGAGTGATTTTTAAAATACTTAGCTAACACCATCATGCACAATAGTTTGGTAAAATGCAAAAAATAAAACAAATTTTAGTTTTAATGTGTTTGTACAAACTACTAATTGTACTAATTGTCTATGTTTGGCTCCTTTAAACAATGAGAGCAGAACCAGATATCCATTGACGGCTCCTCGTCAACATCAGCACATTCCCTATATACCAACAAATACAGAAGCAGGTAATCAAAAGGCAACTATGTCCAGATGTTATTACATACCAATGAAACCATTCACCGCAACCTTCACAAAATATCATATTCAGTTTCGTCGTGCAAATGTTGCACTCTTTACATTGCCATTCTATTCGCTTCTGTGCCACTATACAAACACATAAAATAGTAGATGACCTCAGAGGTTTGCATTTGGTTATTGTACATTATTCTAGCTTTACAGTTAGCCACAAACCTATATTTAACACCAGTTTGAATGCCTCAGATGTAAAGTACTGGGTAGTAGACTCAATTTGCGATTGTGAGAAGTCTATAATATGATCATTTATCTGAGACACTTCTTTCACACACTGATTTGTAATCAAACCATTCCGACAGGTCACACTGGAAATTCCATCATCGGTACATAGTTGTTGAAGAATCTCTGTAAAAATGTTATATGATAATTTTGTATGAGAACAGTATTATTTTACTCACCTAGAGTGGGAGGGGATACTACTTGTTTTGTAGCACTAATATTAAGTAATGACTGTTTTGCCACATTTGATTCATTTTCAGAGGGTTTAGAAAGTCTTAAATTATTTCTTTCTCTCTTTCGCTTTGTAGAATAAAACTTTCTCTGTTGCTTCAATTTTTTATTTGCTGGCTCAGTTGTAGTAGGATTGAATACCTTTATAAGAGAAATACAAGTAGTAAGATGCTTGTCAATCTGTTGCAAAGATTCCTTATTTAAGGTCTGTGTGATGTATTTAGATATCTGGGAAAGTTTAGACATCATTTTCCCTTTTAAGACATCATCATCCATACTTGAATTTGTGTCACGAAGATATATACTTTGCAGATGGCTAGGTTTAAGGTCCAGAGTTTTCAAAGTCAGTACTTCATTTGCATTTACATCCTCACTTTTGCTCAAATAACGCATTGCCAAGTGAATATGTTTGCAAATGGTTACCTGCAAAAGGGAATCCATACACGAACAAGAATACTGGTGAATACAAATACCACATGCACGACATCTCATTAAGCAGTTATGTTGACAATTGTCTTGTTCAAGTTTTACTTGGTAAACTTGTTCTCCTTTTGTTGACTTTATATGCCATACATCAGGTTCATGACCATCTGCTGATACCAAGTCCGTTGATAATGCTAAGCTAGAAGTGTGTCGATGGGCAATAGATTGCATTCGTGTTGTATTTTTCCCTTTTTCAGTTTTTATAAGCCTATCAAATGACTTGTCTCTAGCATATTTGAGAAGTAAGTGAATAGTCTTGTCCATTCTTTTGTTCACTTTAGCTCTCTGATAACAATACTTTAATACCCTATGAAATGATTCCACAAACATGTTAGTATTGACACCAGCTTTTCTCCTGTATGATTGGGCCCATTGAGGTCTATGCAGGTATTCATGAGAAAAGTATTTGTAAAAAAACTTCCAGTTTTGGATTTTCTTGCCACTGTTTTATGGCCCCATCCATCAATGTATGAAATGTTTCCGTATTTTGTTCTTCTAATAAAACTCGGAGTGTGTGATACACACTGATCTGTAGTTCTCGTTCATTAATCCTTGATATAGCATTACGCCAAGCTCTATCAACATGCCAGATGCATAGCAATCTTTTTGGCTGTCTTTTGAACACTTGACTCCAGCATTTATAGTATTGGCTTGCATCATCGGACATGAACCATTCGGGATGAACATTTCCTACTTTGTTTTTTATATGCTGAAAAAAGTTGTTCAGTATTACTGAATCTTCTCTGTTGGAATAGCACCATGCCACTGGGAAACCTTCCCCAAACTCATCCATCACTAAAACAGTTATTAGTAAAAAATTGTAGCTGTTGGTGCCATGTGTAGCATCAACACATACTATTTTATTGTGGCCACAACTCATCAACATCTCACTTTGAAGAGGTGTTTGAATTACAAGCGCAAAATCATGCTCCCCTAATCCTTGATTTGTTCCTATTTCAGCCAGTACTTGTCCTTGTGGCTTGTATAATAAAATTGGGCAGTGTTTTTCATTAGAAACACACTCATGGACCCATAAATGAACACTCATGGCATCCTCTTTGTGTCTTTCAATCGTTCTTAAGCCGAAACATTTTTCTATATTGTATAAGTCTTTCCTTGTAACTAAATGAGATCTATCTATCGAAGAACCTATGTTATCTCTAATATTGTCTAGTATTTTGTCAAAGCTAATGCCTTGTACTAGATCAACTGCTATTTGTTGTCGAATGTCTTGTGGAATGGGAAGATACCCAAGACTACATGAATGCCCATAGTGAGTTTTCATATAAGTGATCTTCACTTTACTGGATTCCAAAAATAAAACCTGAAATCCAGCTGTGCAGTATGCATTCATTTTTGAACTTCCTTGTGTTTTTAAACTTCTTAGTCCTTTACTCTCGGACTTGTATACTCCACTTCTATTACAATAGTAGTATTCAACCTTTAAATTTTTCCTTACTTTCTGCCCACTTTGTTTAACATAATAGCTATTGGTATTTCTCTCCTCTTCAGTTTTCCATTCTACAAAAATATAAGAAATGTTATATTATGTATATGAAATAAATGTTATATTATTTATAGGTAAACAATGTAAACATTACTATAGAGCTGAATTTGCATCCAGACCAATTCGCAATAGTTTCGCTTATAAGTTTGTTTCAATGTTAATTTTGATCCATAAAGTTATATGAATAAGTTCATGCAATGCCCTAATAGAATGTACATATCTTATTTACCTTGATGGTTTGAAAACATCAGCTGTTCTTCTTCCATTTTTATCCCATGCTTTACTCTTAAATGTTCACGGAATTGGGATATGTAGTGGCAAGAAAATGGACACACATGCTCTTTACACATGATCCTTCCACTTGAAACAGTAGAGTGCACCTGGCGCATGTGTTTGTATAAACTGCTGTAATGTTGGTACTTTTTCCCACATTCTTTGCAGTTCAAAGTGTTCTCCTGACTTTCAGCTTTTTCTATAGTTCCATTAGTACTATTACTACCATCTACCATATTACTAATAGCAATTGGCCTCAGGTTCTCAACTTTTGTTAAAGTACAAGGCTTACATTCTTCATTTAAAGGCGATGATTCTCTGCTGATTATATCTGTTTTGGGTTCTGTTAAAGTACAAAGTTTACCTTCTTCATCCAAAGCCAACGATTCTTTAATGGAATTATCTGTTTTTAGTTTTAAGTATGCTAGGACCCCATTGCAATTTTCATCTCTCCTATTGGAGGTGTCAGCCCTGCAAAACAAGGGGAAAAAATGAGTATATAAATAAATAAATTTTGTAAACTTACACTTTGTACACAAAAAAAACTCCACCTCATGAGTTCAATTAATGCTAATTTTCATTTTTTACTACCCGTGTGGCAGTGATCCAAGCTAAGGATTACCAATGCATTAACGCATAAAACACCACAAAAGATTGTTATTTTGCTGGATTAATAATGAACTTACAATAATGCCTGATGAATTAGTTCATACATGATTTCAAGCCTGAATCTTGGAATGTCCCGCTAGGAAATTAGAACGTCTGTTCATATTGACTGGCATATCAAGTTATTATTAGAGTTCATTTAGTGAGAATATACATAAAGGTAAAACTATAATGTTTACTACAAATGCACTTTAGATTTGGTGGTGTTATTCAGTTTTGTTGCTATTTTACTACTGACTTGCTATCATTTACTCACTTCCTGTTGTTTTTTTTGTTTTTTTTGGTTAGCTGGAGCTGAGTTGAGTACTCTTTTTTTACAACTGCCTTACTAATCAGTCACATGTTTAATATTCATTGTTCTATCTCAGTCTCTCTGTTAGTATGTTCTATTCTCTTTAGTTTTTTATAGTGTTGAACAATTTAATATAGTATTTCACAACAAAAAGAAATATCAATACTTTCTTTTTGTCTACTAAATGTAGCTATAAACACATGATTCAATAAATACATTTCTATATTAGCTAAGTGCTTCGCAAAAAGTGAAAAATAACAAAAAACAACTTGTATACTCAAAAGAAAACAAATGAATATTCACTAACCTGGTTGTAATCTGGTGTTTTTTGTTTTAGTATGCACTCTGCAGCCTGTAAATTATATTATTTTCCCAACTTATAATCTCGAAATGCATATTTAAATTAGCTGGATATTATGTGATACGGTCTGTACTTACTTTCAGCGCAAACACCCCACAATCGTGTAAATTGCTCTGTGATGGGTACTCCTATATACATGAATTCAGAAATGCAAATAATAATAACAATCACCAGTGGCACAGCACACATCAAATTACAAAACAAATATGCAGTTTCCAGCCGCTCCAACTGAATGACGTGTTGGTTTCCATCACAGAACGTTCATCTATGAAGTCCCTATAATAAAAACAACAATGGAATGAACACCTCATAATTTATTCCTTTGTAAAAAATAGTAGGAGCTACATGATTCTTTGAATTGATGTCACATTTGGAATTCCTTTTAAGGAGTCAGCATAGAAGATAGTTCTCTGATGAAAATGTACTACCTGCATGTACATAGTAATGGTAGATGTTACAGTGAGCTACAAATTAGGTTCCCATTGTGTAAATGACCTACCATCATTGTCCAGTGATTATCATTACAATGAAGTGGCACAATCCATGCTTGATATGACATAATATCAGTCTGTATCAAATGAACCATTAATATAATTTCTCCCAATATAAACTTATTTACCTTTCCAAATATTTTACTGGTAGCACCTTTTGGTCCATATTTTGCAATTAAACCCAAAAAATAAGATGACATTGCAAAAGACTTGATACCCTTGTAGGAAATAAAGTTCATTTTAATAGTAGAAACCAGTAGGATATATGTTGTAACTTACATGGCATTTAAAAATGCCTTGAGTCATCAACAAACAATAGGCATTAATAATCTATATGATATTAAATGTCAATAATTGTGAACTCAAAAATAATATTTTACATGTATAAGAAAGTTTACCTCATCATTCAACCACAAATCTTGATTGTTATCATTAGGAGTTACTTTGAGTCTCTTGAGACTTGATCTTGATATTGTTCTTACTATTTTTCCACGATTGACAGACTCATAGGAAATTTTAGAAACAATTTCTGCCTCATTCCCCTCACACAAAGCAAGACAGTTTTTAACATCTGTTTAAATACATTCCAATTTTATCATTATGATCATAATAGGTGTATGCCTTCTAAATGTCAGGCTAACCTTCTGTAGTAGGTAATTCTAATAATAACTGCAACCCTAAAACAGGTAAAGGTGGTAATGTTTTGTTTCTCTTTTCTGTGCTTGGCAAGCTCTTTTGCAATATTGTATTCCATGAAGTTTGGTCCTGTTTATGATTTCTTAACAAATCAAGAAGCTTTACTTCCGCTTCATACTCATCATCCTTTTCAAAAAACAGCATGTACGGTTTTTGTTTAAAGACAATGCTGTCACTGACTTTTGTAATCTACAGACAACAAGTGTATTGGTAATGCATTCAGAACACATCAAATTATTCTCTTACTGAAGTATCACTTAAGCAAAACCACTGTGTGGCTACCTTCACAAAAGCTACATAATGTCCGGTATTTGCTGATTTCCCACAGTGACATATGAATGACTTGAGGGAATAATTTTGAGGTGCACCCTATGAGAGAGAAAAAGTGGTATTATTAATATTGATCACAAACAAGCAAACATTGCTATGTACTTCAGTGGTAGGGATTCTTAAGGTAGAAGAATAGGTGATATCATCATCAATTTTCTTAATTTCACCCTCATCATACTGAAATCTAACAGATTAAAAGCTCTAGTTAAACACACATTTCATAATAATAATCTAAAGTACCTTAGTAAATGGATAGTAAGAAAATTTGGTGCTTTGTAAATGTGATCAGTTATGAACTGATCACATGTGTTGTTACACCTGAATATAAAAAATGAAATTACTAAATTTAGTAAACAACAACTTAAGACAAGCATACCTTACACAAGTGTATGCTTGATCACTACCAAGCAACTGTGGCTCTTGTGCCACTTTAACACAGCCTTCCAAGTCTGAATCCTGTTGTTAAACACAGATCAAGTTCATGACTGGCCATACAGCCGTTTGATGTAATTATTACACTACTACTTATTGGGCTATCATAAAAGAAATAATTAAAGAATATGTATCTGTGTGTATAATATATATCAATATGTGTAATCTACTTTTTCAATAGCATCTATAAGTATTTGTAATGTGAGAGGAGTTAAACTGAGTTTTATTACTCTCATGAACAAACTATAGTTTAAAATCCTGTGGATATTTTTAATAGTATAATGTGAATATGATCCCACAAATGGATGAAACTAAATCTAATATCAGTGCAAGAAGGTCCTTTAGTTTTGTTGTGTAGTGTATACTATGCATTGTTCTGGTGTTAAACTTCAATAAGTTTAGCTTCAGCCATGAAAATAAGATTCTGAAAACTCTGACATAATATAATACATCAACATTTTGACGGTGCACAACTTTTCAAACATAAACTTTTCCCAAAATATTCATATATCACTCGCCATTTAAATTTCACTAAGCTAAACTGATCGTCTTTCTCTTCATTTCGCCATGAAATTAATTATTAGTAAGGAATGAAGTTGAAAGAAGTGATTGTACACACTTACACTAATTGCAAGTTCCAGAAACTTTTCTGTTCGATATGTCGCCAAAGTGTTTTCACATCCTTTGCATTTGACTATCACAATAAAAATATTCTAGTAAGATAAAGAAGATAATATTGCACTGTATAAGTAAACAGCTTACTCTCAAGTATTACTATTTGGTGAAGCTTGAAACTAATTGTTACTTACTTGAATTCTGAAATTCAATATTTATCAAAGTTTCGAGATCCGGTGGACAGCCTCTTCTATAGTAATACAGTACAATACAGTTCTTAGCTGAAGCATTTAGCCCAATAATAACTAAAGTCCTGATTCCTGCCATTATGTAATCAAGAAAATTAAGAAGAAATTCTTGAACATCATTTTCTGTGTTTGGAACCCAATTTGGAAGTATATCTAAGTAATTCCTTATTAAAAACAATTTTGAGTGAAAGTGTATGTATAAAACCTGGTAATTCATCATATATTTCTGTTGGTGAAACAATTCCTCCTTTTTTTGTTGCTTCTTCAAGCAACAAAAGAGACTTTAATACTTTCATCTCACCTACAAAATTTAAAATTTCTTCTATTTTTATACTTTTAGTACATCTTCCACACTCACCGTAATTTTTTTCATTGCCACTCTTGCACAATTCACTGCATTTCTGCAATGTGCTGGTTAGCTTGGAAGAATATAGCAAGCACTGAATACCACTATTCATAAAACAAGTATTGCCAAGGTTGACAAGACCAACTGGCTTCTTTTCAGTCATATCTTCACTGAAAACCAGTTAATAAAAGCACACCGTAGAGGTAACAGTTGGCAGTGGAAACGAGCGTAGCGGTTATTAAGATAATCGCCTTAGCTATGGCTTCTGGTTTTTCCAATGCAGGTCAAAAGACTAAGATCAAAGGTCAGCAATGGTCCTTGGCAATGTTCATCCCCGGATCGGATCGACAATGTTCGTGCAAGGTCAAAGGTTGGCAATGTTCCTGTGGCAATGTTCCTCTCAGGTCGTGGCAATGTTCCTGCGGTTAGACGCTTCTCAGAAAACCTACCTGAAAACACCACATCTGATCCTGAGATTTTCCCCACTGTACATGAAGTGCTTCAGAAAAAATCTGTTGAGTCCTTGGGAGAAGATGAGACATCAGCTATTGAAAGCATCCATGGAATCAGAAGCGCTACCACCAGACACACTGTGTTTTGTGTGTGGGTTAAATAAGGCATCTCATCGCTGTTTGCAATGCAGTTCTTCACTGTTTTATTGTTTTTCGGCTGCACATGTAAAAACCAATTTATTCCACAAGGGTGAAATTTGGGAGGTAAGTACAATGTTATGACAATAGTGACATTTATTACATTTAACATGCATTAATGGATAAATGTATTTTTTTTTTTGCATAATAGCATGGTACTGGTATCACTCGCTAATGATATAACTAAATGCCTCATTTATTAACCTTTCCACTCACAACTAATTCATCCTCCCCCCCAGGCTATTCCATTTGAACAGAATGACTTTCAATGGCTTTTTACGAGAGGTGCTTATAGTAAAACTAACCATGTTGCTTATTTCATATTTGTATGTAGGATGGAATGTTCAAATCTTTTCATACTGCCAGAGTCATTGATGTGAGGAATCACGTCTGCTCGTCAGCTCGCTTGGTTCCACTTACTTGTATCTCGGAAAATGGTTTGTGCAACAATGAAGTAACTACATAGGTTTTGTTATTCGGCGAGTGAGTGAGCAAGACACTATCTGCGGTATAATATGTTTAGATGTAAGTACATCAAAAAATGATGGCTGGAACAATTCGCGAGTAGGCGTGCAGGCATAGAGTTGGTAAGGTGTTATTTCTTGTGCCGTAGCTGGCTTACCCAGTGATGTAGGAAACTATCCTGTTTTTGGCTACATTATGAATAACTGTAGTATTTTTACTTCGTTTTATTTGTGTTTCAGAATTTCTTGCTTTATTTCAGATTTTTTATTTTATTGTTAGAAGAATTTTCTGTAAATGTACTGTAAGTTTAACTTTTTTAGAAGTAGTGTTACTCACACATTTTGACTCGATTATTACCAATTATAATTTTTTTCATTTCTTTGACTTCTATTCAACTTCTAGCCAATTTTTGACACAACAATAAAGCAATTACCAGTGGCTCTAAAACTTGTAAAGAATAGGTAACGCCATTGAATAGTTTGTGCACAGTTTGAAGGGTTTATAATAATACTCCACGTGCAGTCTATTTGTGGAAATATGGTATTTCTGGGTTTTAGTACTTTTTCAATCCATAACATTGGAGCCTCTGCCATTACATGCAGTGTGTCCATACTTGTTCTGCTCTAGTAAGATTTTTTTTTGTGACAGAACGCTTACTCAATGTTAACTTCATATTTTGACCGTGCCCACATGCGCGGAATAGTGGCGGTGTGGCGGCTCAATCTCCATATTTCTGCTATTGGAACACATGCTAGTTATAGTTCATGTGTTTACTGAAGTGGTGTTAAGTATCTAATCCAAGTAACTATATCACTGCATGTACTGTCCGAATATGGAGTGCCAAAATCAAATTTAAAGGTACATAATTTTTATTTTATATTATTTTTTTAGCAATGCACTTAGTTGTAGTTCACTATAATTGGATTAATCATGTAAAAAAGTTGTTGTTGTTTTTAATATAGGTGAAGAGCATGAGATCAAGTTTACAGCGTGTGCCTGTGAACCACTTGTGATAACTATGGTACGGGCACGCCTTTGGCCGTCATCTCCTCAGCGACCTCAGTTTGCATTCTCCTTTGAGTTTTTGAATTAGGCAGAAGCGCTTCTTCTGGAGGCTCAGGTGTCACTAAATGACTTCTGTAAAGCCATTGCTTTTAAATGCAAGCATCCGTTGACTAAGGCGAGTGTAATCTTTTTTTTTATTAAATTATGAAGTACTTTAGGGACGAAACTTTTATGCCGTAATGATAGACTGTTTTGAGGAGTATAGATGGCTAAAGGTGGAATTACGACAGTTGTCTTTCATTTTTTCTGGCCTTGACAAAGGCAATGTGTGTCCAGCTTGCCCAAAGGTAACTAATGTAATTTAAATAGTGATATCTTTGTTATGTTTTGTTCGTTCACCTGCTTAGTACTCACTTATGTTGGTCTAATTAATGCACATTATCACATTCATTCAGAATATTTTATTCACTTGTAAAGATGCATATCTGCTTTTTTCTATAGGAATCTGGAGTGTTAGTTCTGCATACATAAATGGTAAAATATTAGCATAACTACAACCCATAACACATAATGCAAAGGATTTGGAATTGAGTTTGAATGCTCACCTTGGTCACTTTTTTTGAGGTGGTATTATATGAAGCCACATATTCATCCACTTCATTTTGATCACCAAAGAATACAGACCCATGCAAAGCATCTCTGTGGCTAATTCCTGCAGCCTTTTTTCTTGGAAGACCAAAGAGTGCATCTGCTGACTCAGAGTGTTGTTCAGTATCATTGGCAATTGTCCCATGAGACCTATGAGCCTATACACACGTTGAATTTTGACATGCCATTAATTTAGACATGAACGTGTAGCACTTGCTTCACTTATACAATGTTACATTTCTTTCATTCTTTTCACATATCTTGTCTTATTCATAGGGTTGTAGCACTTTCCTTGCTGGTGATAGCCTACGATCATCAAAGCGTTATTATGCGCTGGACGAGACAGCAATGCATTGCCTGCAGGCATGAATTCCCGCTTTTCTTCATTAATTTAAAGCATGGGGAACGGTAAGTGAAAATCACAATGTATGTATATGAATCTCCTGTATTCAGCTAGCTATGCACCTCATTTCATGGATTTAACATATTTGGCCTTGTTTTCCAGTGAAATGAGTTACATAGGCTACGTAACTGCATGGTCAATACCCTTGTTAAATCAGGGCTTCATTTAAGAGGGCATTGGTTCCCCTTAGCCAAATCTTGCCTCCCCTCCTTGGCCTCTGACATTTTAGGTCATCTATATTTTTTTAATTTGGCTAACTTCCTCAACAAAGATATACTAATGGATGAGGCTTTACATAAAAGTTATACCCCCCCCAAATGATTTTTTAAAACTCAAAATTTGCCCCCCCTCCCCCGTTTGTGAACATTTTACATGAAGGCCTGAATGTGTACCTATTGTCTTGTGTTTTTAGATTGTCATACATCATCTGGCAATTGCAAGAGCTGATACAGTGTATTCCAGCATCAATAGAGATCCATGGCATGTATGACATATGTTGTATGTTGTTGCAACATCTAAAGAATTCCAAAGATGGCAGTGCTTTATTAGATCGTATCAAATTTGCGTTACCTTCTTTTCACGCTCATGGCCACAAAGCAGCTTGCCAGGTAAATTATATAGCAGCCTGTCCTATATCAGAGTATGTGACATCACTCTTGATTGGAGTGATACATGTAGTATTAAAATATGAAGCACTTATTCTATTGATGACTATCCACAAATATAATTCTGTTCACTTCTGGGCTGGGGCCTATAGTCCATGGCTTGCACTAATGACTTCAGGAAAAAAATGCTGTATTTTATAATGTATAGTCATTGATTTTAACGCTTTGTTTCAACGACAATTTTACATATTGAGGACTAATGTGTAAAAATCGAATTATTTGTGTTGTTTTTTTTCATTGTGTGTAATGCTATTATGATGTACAACTTTGAGAAGTAGGTAGTAATGATTGTAGATGCACTGGCATAAAGTTGGTAAGGTGTCAAATATTTTAACTCCTGACAATATGCGTAGTTGTCATCCTGCAATAATGATGCTGTACTAACCACCAAATCTAGCATGTGCAAGATAGTCGTTAATGTAGCGGCTTGCTCGCCACACTGCTGTTGGAGAGCATGGTAGTTCACACTTTGAGTGGGCTACACGTGTTGAGGCTTTATTTAGAGATTTGTTGTTGCTTGCTAACCAACATGTGTTTTTTATTTTGATAGGTCATGTACAGCCCTCTTCATAGTACAGGTATTGGATTATCCGATGGAGAAGTCATGGACCGGATGTGGTCTATTCTTAGAAGATTCTCTCGCATGACAAAGGAAATGCGCCCAGCTCACAGAGTAGATATTCTTACTCATGCTCTATTGTATTATGGACTGGGAGTGAAATACAACTACGTAAGAACTACTACTCTACATGTTGCCATTGTTTTGTCGTTCAAACCTACTAAGATATTATTATTATTATTTAGCAAAACTACTCAGCAATCATTGGATTAGGGCAACTGAACTCCATAAAGTAACGGAGCTGACGTTGGAGAATTTCCGTTCCTCTTTATCCAGTACTATGAAGGAACCAGTCTCAGACGTAACTGTGGAGCAGTGGATTACGGAGTATAGGAAAGTCATCACCAGTGGCGCAGAAAATAGTTTTGGTAAATTTTACATTCTTACATACTGAATTTATATAGTGCAATTAGGCGTGTATGATGTGTGTGTGTGTATACTATGTGTGTGTATGATGTGTATGTGTGTACTATGTGTGTGTATGATACATGTATGTGTGTACTATGTGTGTGTATGATGTGTATGTGTGTACTATGTGTGTGTATATGTATACTATGTGTGTGTATGATGTGTATGTTTGTGTAGCTATTTCAGAATGGAAGTATTCCTATTTTGCACTGCTTCAAACTTATTATTTAGCCAGGTCAGTGAATGCAAACACACTTCATTTATTTTTGTTCACACAAACATGGTATGTATTAAAATAAATAGAGAAGAGTTGATTGGAATTTCAAGTTCTGATGTATCTACTCCAATTCCAACCACAAAGCAAAGAATAGCAAGGTAGGTGAAGGGGATGGAGCTATAGACAGTGCTGTATTCAAGGGAGAGGGTGCAAGGCTTTGTATAGACATTTGTGACAAGTCGGTTGTTTTGAGCTGCCAGAAATTATTTTTCCAAATTTTTATTGTTCCATTATTAGATTGATGAATGTGATGCATAAAATCAGCAGATTACGGTACTTTTCTTCAGCTCATTCAGCTTTGTTCGTATAAACCACACACTATTTTTAGAATTGCTGAATTTTTAAAAGATTAAAGATAACTACTGTATGCCGGGATTTTTTTTGCTTGACAGGGAGATTGTTAGGTTAACTCTAAACTTGTGAGCCATACACCACTCAAATACTTAGTCTTTGTTTTTGTTAGCAGTACAGTACGGCGTAGGGAAGACTGTTATGCAATTAAATGACAGAATGAATGGGGTAGTGTGCATTAATTAGAATAAAATAATGTACTTATAAAATATGTTATGCGCCATTGGTGCTCATGGATGGGGGTAAACAACAATGAAGAGCAGAATAACCTTATGGTAGTATAAAATGTTATGTATGTCATGCTAGTAGTGTATTACAGTGCACCATACATAGCTGACGCACTTGGTAAAACTAGAGAGAACCTTGGAGTGTCTCACCTTCAACAATATCCAAGGTCAGATCCACCTTGCAGAGATATGGGCTATACTATAAGTTCTACTAATCCCAAATTATCTTTGAATACTGGCATTCACCCCCTAAGTTGTATTTCAGCCCACACCCTTTCTAATTTCTAGATCAGACTCTGATTTAACTGAAGTGCATTTGTTATGAATCTAAGGTTATTTTGGTGTATTTGAACTTTATTGCAGCCTTGAAAGTCAGCTGCAATCTATGGAGAGGAAGCATGATATTCAAAGCCGATGGAACCCTACCGATAGTGAATATCATGAGTGCAAATTGCAGCTATTGAAGGAGAAGGAAGATCGTGCGTGTACAGCTCTATGGTCTTGTGTTGTGAAGAGACACTACCTTCTGCGCATGAAAGCCAAATATGCAGGTAATTTTGTCTACATTGCAATTAGCTAATAAATAAGGACAGCGAATTGTAAGCAACTAATCAAGATTTCACATGCGGAGTTGTTGTTTTTTAGTTTGTTGTCTTGTTTGTTTGTTTTTTGCCAAGTATACTTAAGTTACACCAACTCCAGTAAATGCACTCCTTATGTATAAGTTAGAGCAGTTATTGACTGTTGAAGTTACCTTATTTAATAATTGGAGCGCAATCTCCAATTATTTTTTTTATAAGCTCCTATGACACTGTACTCTGTACTGTTCGAAAAATAAACCATAAATTGTTTGGGAACTTTTTTAAATGGATAATTGACCTTTACCCTTACTTTGGTGATCTCATACTTTTTCATTGCACATACATACAACGTTACTGTTATCACTGGCAATAATGCCAAATGGCATTCTGTATTTGCTTGGTTTTATTCAAAGGTGGACATTATGGATTCTCTTTCCTGCATTTCCTTCCCGTTATGGTCCCAAGGTGTTATGAACTAATCCAGTGTAATTCAGGTTTTGTTTGCTATTCGGATTAGTGGTGTACATCTTTTTTTTTTCTGGTAGTTTGTGAGCTAATATTCTTTAACATAATCGTACACATTGTCATCTATAATCATATGATTTTTATAGATGGCCAGAAGATAGCCAAGAAATTATGTACCAGCATATCTAAAGAGACCAAAGCAGCAAAGCGTTTACTGGACGAGTATGCTACAGCCGCCTGTGAGCTAAGTACATCAGAGCCCCTACCATCTCTTCAAGGAGTGCTTTCCCTTGAGTCAGAGTTTTGGATGCACAGACGATATGTCCGCACATCTGATTCTATACCATGGAAGACTAAGGAGGAGCTCATTCAGGCATATTTATTGACGAAGCGATGTGAAGAGGAAGAGTGCATGCTGAAAACAGACATGTTATCTACTGTGAAGTATTGGTACGATCAAGTGCAATCCATCACCTTTACACTTCAAGAGATAGGAGACCTGAAGGACCAGTATGAACTTGGACTACGATGTTTGCTTCAGCAGTACAAATTAGTTGCTGAACTCCAACATGGTCAAGCAGTGAACATCTTCTCACGGTTCATTCAAATACCATGTGAAGTGTTACTCGAGTCTACCGCAGTTACTGCCACAGAAGTTGACTCAGACTCATCAGAGGAGAGTGACATTGATTCTGATCCTGATCCTGAATGAGAATAATATTTCACTTCAACTCATGTATATGCAATATATTAACTTCATTGAACAAGGCAAAAAATATATATTCATTAACGCAATAATCATAGCAGTTACGTGATCTTAGTGAATTGTGTACAGTAGGACTTAATGGGTACTCTGTCAATACATATGACGTTAACCCACAGGGAATGGTATAACAAGAGTGTTGCAGCAAATAATCTGCTGAAGATAGTGTGTGCATGAAGCATGTGTCGTGTGAACCATCTTGGTGTACTGTTGCCTGTGAACCATCTTGGTGTACTGTTGCCCGTGAACCATCTTGGCGTAATGTTGCACGTGAACCATCTTGGCGTACTGTTGCACGTGAACCATCTTGGCGTACTGTTGCACGTGAACCATCTTGGTGTACTGTTGCCCGTGAACCATCTTGGTGTACTGTTGCCCGTGAACCATCTTGGTGTACTGTTGCCTGTGAACCATCTTGATGTAATTTATGAGCCACCTTGGCGTGTGAGCCATATTGGTGTAATGTTGCACGTGAGGAACAGCATTGTTCACATCTGTGTGCATCTGTAGAAGACATTGTAGAAGGCTGGGAGATCACATCAGACACAGAGGTTTCTGTGAGGGCTAGACCTTTACAGCCCAGGCTACCCTACTCGCAGCCGTGTGCTACACTGTATGCGGTGACATTTTATGGTTCAACCATTTTTAGCATACTAATCAAACCTTAAAATGACTAGGACTTCCCATTACGGGTTAACTCTAAATAACTGTCATTGTGCCTAATAAAAATGAATTTCATACACAAAATAATGAACATTAATTCTTCCATGTCACACATTTCACACACAGCCAATCTTTACCCTTGTACTTGCTCACATCAGTTATGTCCACACCTGACAAGTGGTACCATTCGGAGCATGACGAACAGCAGATCATGCTGGTATGTCTGTCATCTGGCATCCGGCAGCTACAATATATTGGTTCCTCTATGAAAAACTTCACTGCTCCTCCAAATGCAATGCGACGTTCTCGAACAATTGGAAATCTTGTCATGACACGCCTTTCCAAACATTCTAGCAAATGTTCCCGTAGCCTTCTGGTGTCCCAAACGCACTTGCATGGGTGTAAAATTTCCGTAGCACTTGCTATTGCGTGCAATCCACAATCATACGAATTGACTTGCGTCATGACATTAATAAGGTCAAACATGAATTGACTACACATTGGCCTTACAAATGAACATACTTGCTGTTTCAAGTTGGCACTAATCCTCCTGGGCATAAGACTATCAAAAATCATCACTCTGTTCCTATTCGCCCTATTTGAGATAGTATCTATATTTGATACCATAACCCAATGACTAGAATTAATGTGCAAAATTTGGACATATTTAGTATCCAAACCAAGGACCTTGAAAGTCATGTTGAGACCACATTGACTGCTCTGAAATCCACCGTAATCTTGAAACTGCTTTTTCAGTAGAGACTGAGCAGCAAAAATAATATTATCATTTAGCCACTCAGTGCCCTGAAGAATACGGTGGTCTAACCTATACAGGCTGAGGTCAGAAAGCCATACATCAGAAAGTGACGTTGAAGCAGTTGGTGGAGCATCACTGGAAGGAGGCAACTTAGTAGAATCAACTACAATGACAACTGGAGGGGACTTGGCTGCCGAGGGTGGAGGGTTGGCAGGTGAGGGTGGAGGGTTGGCAGGTGAGGGTGGAAGGCTGGCTGCTGAGGATGGAGGGCTGGCAGGTGAGGGTGCAGGGCTGGCTGCCGAGGGTGGAGGGCTGGCTGCTGAGGATAGAGGGTTGGCTACCAAGGACAACAGAACCTTGGCTGCCAATAACGGAGGAATTTTAACTGTTGGAGGAACCTTGGTTGCCGAAGATGAAGCAACCTTGGCTGCTGAAGATGGAGGAACCCTGACTGCCGAAGATGGAGGTACCTTGGCTGCCGAAGATGGAGGTACCTTGGCTGCCGAAGACGAAGATACCTTGGCTGCTGAAGACAGAGGAACCTTGACCGCTGAGGATGGAGGTACCTTGGCTGCCGAAGACGAAGCAACCTTGACTGCTGAAGATGGAGGAACCTTGACCGCTGAGGATGAAGGAACCTTGGCTGCCGAAGATGGAGGAACCCTGACTGCCGCAGATGGAGGTACCTTGGCTGCCGAAGACGAAGCAACCTTGACTGCTGAAGACAGAGGTATCTTGGTTGCCGAAGATGGATGAACCTTGGCTGCCGAAGATGGAGGTACCTTGGCTGCTGAAGATGGAGGTACCTTGGCTGCCGAAGACGAAGCAACCTTGACTGCTGAAGACAGAGGTATCTTGGTTGCCGAAGATGGATGAACCTTGGCTGCCGAAGATGGAGGTACCTTGGCTGCCGAAGATGGAGGTACCTTGGCTGCCGAAGATGGAGGTACCTTGGCTGCCGAAGATGGAGGTACCTTGGCTGCCGAAGACGAAGCAACCTTGACTGCCGAAGACGGAGGTATCTTGGCTGCCGAAGATGGAGGAACCTTGGCTGCCGAAGACGGAGGAACCTTGACTGCCGAGGACAGAGAGATTTCGGCTACTGAGGATGAAGAAGTATTATCAGAAACCGATGTGATAGCAGATTCAGCCAAGTCAAAGTTTGGTGGTGGAGCACCTACAAAAAGAGTAACACTAACGTTATAATTCCATAAACTAAACAAGTGGTGATATTGAACACCACACAGAAAAAAATGGTTTGTTATATTAACAAAGTTTGTTAAAACTACATAGTGCTGCATTAACATAGTGATGTTAAATGTACAAAGCATTTATGTAATTACAAAGACTTCGTTATTTTTACATCTTAATAGTTTTAATGCGACAAACAAATGCTATTTTATATCAAGTATGTCAAATTGACTTCATAATTGTTGTTTCAAATTTTGAATACTGTTAAAATGACAAGTGAGTGGACAAAACTAAACTGAAAAGTAATTGGGAACATTGTACTTCATCACAATGTAAGTGTTAGAGTCTCCCCTACATGAATGAGCATAATATCTCTGTTTGTTCGGTAATTTTGGAAGTAAGACCAATCGTTTTTGTGATGTATGACATATGGAATAGGCTGATAAATGACAATTAATGCCCAATGTTTGACACAATTCCAACTGAAGAAGCGCAATATTTGAGACTAATAGTACGTCCAAAATTTTCCCAAAACCTGGCAAGTCATCTTCCTGAAATCCAACGTGAACATATTCTCTCCGATAATATTTTTCACCATACGCACCAATCCAGTTAGGCCTATAGGTAAAACAAAAAAACAACAAAAAAAAAACAACAACAACAAAAAAAACATGATGCATCACTCACTTACAAATTCTATTTGATATGGTACATAATGTGTAAAAACAACATATTTCCCAAAAGCAATACTCTTTTTCCTTTACATAATCACTCACCAATGTTATTTAACACATCATTTTCCAACCCACCTTAAATTAATATATATAAAAAAAAAAAAAAAAAAAAAGTCACCTTGATACGAGAATGTCTGGGTCAGTGCCTGGCAACTCCTCCAAGATTTTTTGACACAAGGCATCCGCTGATAATTTGTTGATAGCATCTTCTTTGTCTGAGTAATAAGTACACAAGGGTATTAATTAGTATTATTCATCAACCCAAAAGGTCTAAAGAACTGAACACGTTCCAATTATAGCACACTCAAAACTTCTATTTGTAGCCACTGCAACCGTAGTGGACTCTTGACATCACCTAGGAAACGTATCTCAAACATTACTTAGTATTTTCACCCACCTCCAAACACTAAGTCACACATTTCCCACTTCTACACAACATATCTTAAGGGGAGTTGAACTGTTCATGAAAGGTGCATAGGTTTCGGAAATCCAAGTTCTATTACGAAGTGGTGGTACAATCAATCTCGAAACAATTTATCAACGTTTTCTTACCCCTGTATCTACCAGCATTCTTGCAAAAGACAAAGTAATGGTCTTCAAAAACAGTTCATAAAAAATTTCAATGGTACAATTATCATTACTGTCTATTCTAAGAAAAGTATAGCGAAGCTACAATCAAAGCAAGGTTAGGAAATGTCCAGGTTTGGGGAAACAGAAGAAGCTTTCACCCCAACCCCCTCCCCCCCCCGCGCCCCACCGTGCCCCACCCTCCCTCAAACCGATCGAATTTCTAAGACCTCCTCTCATTGTAATGTTACTTTTGAAAAACACTCAAATATCAATTTGGCCTCCAGTAAGGATGTGATCAGAAATATTTTATGCTATTCATCAGTTAAGATCTCAAAGGCATACATGTTACCAGTACCAAATCACACTTACATGGTCCAGATTCAAGATCATCATAATCAAAAAACTGTCCCTGCAAATATCCACACAACAGCCTCTGGTGTCTTCTTGCCACTGAATACGGTACATTTTTGAAGTTGCCAATCTGTACCACTCGCTTAAAATAGGAATTTTTGGCCTCCATGCGCATGCACCAGCTGTTCACCATGGGACCAATACTAAAATAAAAGAAACCACATTTATTGTTCCTTAATTTTATAGAAATAAAATGAATTGAAAAACAATGACTTATTACGCCATAATTTTAACAATCATAAGATACGATTAAAGTTAGGAACAATTTTAATTTAGCGTGAACTTACTACGTCAGTAGCCTTGGGAAATGTACCATGTAGTGGAATTTTGGAGTCAGTGTTACTCCAGGATAGCAAACCCTGAAGAGTCTATGGTGTTCTTCAATAAGAACTCTAAGTAAGTTATTTGCTTCCTTAGATGTCACCCTAGCCAAGCTAATTTTGGCGGCTTCAAGAAGAAGTAAATAACATTCCCAATTTTTATTATCACTTGGGACTTTGTCACCTATCATCAATGGCAACAAAACTGCAAATGTCCACATTTGCGAGGCTAGAAGTAAAATGAGCTAATGTAAATTATTTACTATCTTTTAACTTACTATGTTTACCAGACAAATGTAGCTTTTGAGTTGCAGATGTGAACTGTGAAGACTGAAATGGCTTGGGTGGTTTATTTCTTGCCTCGACTCGACCATAAGTAAAATTCTGCACACGTTCATTAAGAAATTCAACAGAGAATAGTCCATCTTCAAACATGAAGGTATTCAGCAAATTTTTAATCTCCATGGGAAGCACTCCTTCTAGCACAACATGCATTACATCTTGTGGCATTTGGAAGTTTGCTATTTCAAAGTCGTTGATAGAAGTGAGTGGACTAATTCCATTAATGCCATACATGGTGGAATCACTGGATCCAAGGGGTCCACTTAACAGTGAGCAATAATGGGCATGAGTAATTGGATCACGAAGGGTGAATTCCTCTTCTAAAATTTGTCAAAAACAAGAAAAACCAAAACATTCTCTATAATACACACCATGATGTATCTCGATGCCAATATGCACACAAATTATCCTCATGGTATTAGGACACTCTTGTAACTGAATGAAGGGGAAAAGGCCATTTTGTAAGGTACATTAAAAAAAACTTAATACATATTTTCTGTAGCGAAGTACTGAACAAAACACAAATAAGCTGCATAGCATGCCATGATAGAACTTAAAAAGAGGTTTCTATAAGTTTGATGTCCCCATTCCCTCAATTCAATCACACATATTCAACATTATTAGAACATGAATGCTGTCTAAAACTCCAGGATGTACCAACCTAATGACAACATTAAGACCTGGAAAAAGCAATCATGTTTGTTTTACCCAATTTCATACAATAAAAAAACCAAAAAAACAAACAAACCCAATGATAAGGCTCGAGAACCAAACATGTGAAGAAAAAAATACAAAAAGTTACCTTGTCTTGTATCATGTCTTTCGTAGCCATACAATCCCGACATACTCGAAGTGCGAAACCAACACCGACCTTGAACCCGCCCAGCTGATGTGCTGCCAGAGTGTCTGCAAGTACCACAAGAACTGTCCCATAGAAGTGATGACTGCGTTCACCAACATTGACTGTAATTCCATTCTATAAAATAATACAATCTTACATGGGCAGATATTTCATGAGCATAACTTACTGAGCTCAATCTATTCACATCTTCAATAAATGGAGCAAGCACCTTTTCAAATCCAAATTTGTATAAAACAGGACACTCAACACATGCAATTAAGTGAATTGCACGATGAGTGGATCTGAGTTCTGGCCGAAGGTTTGCAAGCATGTAGTAAAACAAGCCTACAATACACAGATTATAGTGTTTCAGATTTTTTGTAAGGAGAAAGTGTGTTTCTTTATGTATCATGTATGTGTGTGTGGTTAGAGGATTGCAAAGTAACAACAGAAGATAAGGATGCGATTTGTGGGTGAGTGAATATGTGTGTGTGTGTGTGCGTGCGTGAGTGTGTGTGCGTGCGTGAGTGTGTGTTGGGGTGAGTGAGGATAACAAAATAATAACTACAAAAAGTAAGGATGTGTGTATATATGTAATCGTCAACGGGAAAATATGGCGCAATAAGGTGTGCGTAAACATCAGGGAAAAATTAATTGAAATTTTTTAATGTATTAAATAAGCCTATGGGAGGAAACAATCATATCTGCTATATAGGGAATGGCTAAAGCTACAGCAGTAAAATTTGGAGAGCCAGCTAAATATCTGGACACTGACAACCCTATATGTGCACACAAAAAAATGTTTTAGTGGGTGTCACGTTGTGTCTGATTTTCCTGTAGACAATGTGTGTAGGATGGGCTTTACAGGATAGTAAAACGACAAAACAACAGAAGGTAAGGTTGTGTGAATGTATGCACATGTGTATGGCAAACTAGTAGCAACAGACTTTCTTCCTACTAGAAATTTGGTAAAAATATTCATTATGAACATACCTAGTTTGTGAATACCAGCATGTCCTGCCAATGGGTTACATACTTCAACCTCATCAAAGTAGGCCACTAGCTGAAGTGCATTAGGGTTGGACATAAAGAGATTGTGCTCCTGAAACAACTGGCCATCACAAAAATCTGCCAAGTATCCATCTCTCCGATTGTGTTGATGCAGTACCTATAGTAAGCAATTTACAAAGCGCAATGAACAAAATGAAAAAGTAAGAGAGCATGACTGGGTTTGCCCCCTCCCCTATCCAAATTCTTAACTTGTACAACAAAAATATCCACTAATTGTTCAAATGTCCTTATTTTCAAATAGAGCTCACCACAATAGCCTAACTCTAATGATACTAATGAGTTTTAATTTACCTCATCAAGTATTTCTTCTTTACTCAGCAATGACTGCAATCCTTCCAAAAGTGGAACATATTGAAATGAATACTGCTTTTCTGTTAGGCGACGTTTGTTGCCATGTTGAACAGGTACCAACTCAGTCCCAAGGGATACCGTGATAGGTTCCTAGAAAACAGATGTTAAGTTAGTCAGCAGGGATTGTTTTGAGGCAAATTGAAACTTTCAAAAATTGAGAGGCTAAGTTAAATATTTTCAGGAAGGGTAAAACTATTTCAGGAGGGCACAACCGTTTTCAAAATAAGAAAAATGCACCCCCCCCCCACCACAAATGGCCTAAAAATTACTGAGTTAGCGTGATTACATATATGTGACCGTCTACAGGAAAACCGGGCACAATGCGGCACCCTTCAAAAAAAACATTTTTTTTTTGCACTTACAGAGTTGTCGATGTCCAGATATTGAGCTCTCCAAGTTTTATCGTCGGAGCTTAAGTCGTTCCCACTATAATAGACCTAACCATTCCCTTTCGTCGGCTTGAAACAATACATTTTTAAGAAATCGATCGATCTTTTCTAGATATTTACGCACGCCGCGTTGTGCCCGGTTTTCCTGTAGACGGTCACATATGTTGTGGCTTGGGAAAGAAAAGAACTAATAATCTATTAACTTTCTGAACTGTTCTTATGTCTTTCACAGTAGTTTAGGGGAGGGAAACCTAAGTTGGAGGTGGGATTCTTCTTTCTCTACATCTCATTAGTAGGAATACTCCTTCACTATAACTGAGTGGGAGGTATATAAGCCTGACAGAATATCCAAAGTTTCAGGGCCGTAGGAAGCAAATTTGAACCTGTACGGCCAAATAAACCACACCCACCAGTATTAACCACACCCATTTAGGATACACCCTAATTAATTTTTTTCGCAACTGCTCCTAAGTATTTATAAAAAAAAACAACTAGACATCCCCCTGTGTTGTATGTCAGTTCTGTTTTCATGTATTTACTCTGTACTATCATCTATATTCTATAGAATTTATGATCCTGGAGGAGACAGAAATGAAGAATAGACATAATTAAAGTAGTTCAATGAAAAAATACTTAAAATTGTCAAAATATGCTATTTCTGTGTTCACTACCAGCAACAAAATCATTAAGACATGATTTGAGATCAATTTCATCTGTACTGTCTTTATGTACATGAAGAATCATCAAACTGTTGAGTCGTTGTTGACTCATTGTTGACTGCAAGTATGTCTTTATTCTACGTACTGCATTCGTAGCTGGGCTAACAAGAATAATAATAATAAGCGGTGGACAACATTTGTCTTGCCGAAGGATTCCGGGGGCAGACAGAGTTGGTGGGCTGTGTAGGACGATCAGGAAGATCTGGTAAACTACCCGACGAAGAATGCGAAGTATGCTTTAAAAAAGACGGTACTATTAATACGCATGCGCATGTTTCATTAGCCACACCCACCCAGGAGTAAAACCTAAACGGCCATGGCCGTCGTGGCCGTTGCGGTTCCTACGGCCCTGAGTTTATTGATAGAAGGGCATTGTGAACAAGACACTATCAGAGGTGTAAGAATTATGTAGTGGTACATGAGTGTACATGATATTATTGTAGAGAAGGCGTTAGCTATGATGAGAAATTTTAGGTAAATACAATAGCCTGAAGTCCAAGATGTAACTGCTTGAAGTCTTACACAGTGACAATACTGACAACACAATTTACAAAATGTGTAATATTCATGACTATCTTATTAAATGTAATTTTCCCATTCTTACTGCCTCACCAGCCCAATAACATACCACTAGATTGAAGTGCTTTTGATAAAATTTTAACTGCATATGCTCTGTACCAAGTCCTTCAAATATGTCCACATCGTCAAAACAGCCATCAATAACAGTAGCATCAATTGCAGCTTTGTCTTTCACAACTCTCTTCACTGATTCCTTCACATCTTCCATTAGAAGTACTACTGTTTGTTTAATCTGACTAAGTGTATAGTCTATTGCTGTTTGAGTAACTCGGTAACGTTCTTTCAGAGTTAACAGCAACAAAGCAGTGCTCCTCTGTGCAGCAAGCAATTTGTTGGTCATTGTTTCTGCATGAGGTGGAGAGCTGTCAGTAGAGGGCCCTCCAATTTCTTCAGGTTGAAATACATTAAAAGAATCAATGTCAAAATCCTGGTCATGGAATGACTCTGAGTCCCAATTGGGATGCTTTCGCTGCAAATGTGAAGCCATAGCTGAATAAGTTCTAAAATTTTGGATGCATCCATGAAATCCACACTGAAATGAAAAGTTCGGTGTCCCAGAATGACACTGAAAAGTGTGCTTCATCATATTTTTCCACGATGAGCAGAAAAACGGGCAGTCCTTGCAATGATGATTGATCTCCATACTCATTCGTTCAGTTCTTTTCTGGCGACCCTTACCTTTAGTGTGTTCGCCCCGCCCACAGTTGATTAGATTACCAACGTGGTTCAGACTCTGATTAAGTCCCTGCTGCAGTTCTTGTGCGTGTGCTTGCTTGGTCATCTGCAGCCTTCTTGTGCGTGGTCTATTGCTTGGTAGTAGGTGTAGCCTTGTGCGTGGTCGTGTGTGGGGTCTTTTGCGTAGTCTGAAGGGGGAGCTCCTCCTGGTTTGTTTACGAACGCGTCTTGGTGCCATGGACAGTTGGAGCACAAGTGAAGTAGGAGACTGGCTTCTCGAACAAGGCTTTTCACAGAATGTGGTTGATGCCTTCTCAGGTGAGTCTTCATCAAATGGCTTGCTTAGTTTGGAACAATGTCAATTTTCTTTTGAACAATTATGTCTTAGATCAAGAAATGGATGGTGCAGCAATTACACAGACATTTGGTACATGTGTGGGTCCTGATTGCTTAAGAGATGTTGTTTCAAAGTTTGGAGTAAGAATTAAAGTGTACACTGCTATTAGGACACATCTAGACAAAGATGTTAAAGCTAATGTAAGAAATACCAATCATGCTTTTGCTACACGTTACTTCAATTTCCTTATTCTATGTAGAATGAAATCTCTTCACCAATGTCCTTTAAAGAGGTAGCAATTACAGTTTGATTCTTACACATTTGGTTAATTGGACAAAATATTATGTACATCTAGGTTGATACGGCCTCATGTGCAAGTTCTAGTTCCTTCTCGGTATGTGTACCTTATTAATTGTAATACAATTTAATGGAGAAGTTTAGTTTTATACTTGCTGGTGAATTTTCCTGATTGGTTGTAGGCTTTACAAGATATAGGATCTTCTGAAGGAGCTACAAAGGGCTCTCAAAGCAGTGTAAGTTATGTGTAGGTCGGTTCATTGTACAATTGATTCATTTGTGTCATTGAATACAGGATGTTGACACTACAGAAGGAACCCCAACAAGATTTCGTTACAATGTAATTTATCAATTCATCAATAATATACTGTACATTTTTGTTAGGGAAAATAGATTTTTTTGTATAAAACAATTTAGGAATATGTTGTTGATTGAAACTTAACTGCATCTAGGGAGAAAGAAGAAAAAGGCCAAATATCTGAAAAACGTAGCTATCGCAGTGAATCAAACCCAGCACTGAAGGTTAAAACCAGTGTGGGTGCTGGGTTCGATTCATGGTGATGACAAAGTTTTTCATGCACTTGGCCTTTTCTTTTGTTACCCTGGATACAGTTAAGTTTCTGATCTACACCCAGTAGGTGTTCTGGTAGCACATACCTGGTGATTGTTGAGTACAAGACTGCAGCATTGCAGTACTACTCAGCAGTATAAAGGTCCAATGTGTTTAAGCCAGTGGTCCGGGGTTTGATTCCTGGCGATGTCCAAGTTTTCACGCATATCTTTTTTCACCATAGGTGCAGTTAAATTTCTATCTAGTTTTATGACTTGTGAACATAGAATTTGCACGCACACACACACACACACACTCACACCCTCTTTCCCTTTCAGAGAATTATTATTGAGGCTAAGTGAGGCACTTTTTACTATTTATTTATGTTTTATTCAAAGCCCACTGAAATGGTTTTGATTACAAAACTTTTATTTAAGCTCTATGTTTCTAATTGGAGCCCATCCCAATTCAAAATGACTAGTTCAATTATCTACAGCACTGTTTTCCATGGAGTTCATACACTATTAGTTTACCAATCATTAATATTGGAACCACTATTTTAATGGTTCTGATGGTTTCTACCTGTCAACATTACCAGTGATACAGCATTAGCTATCTTATTGCACTCACATGGCTTCTCCCCCCACCCTACTAAGATTTCTGTAATGAAACCTGGTGCCTGTGCTATGTGTGTATGCAAGGGGGTGTGGGAGTTGGCAGAAGGACTGCAAGTTGCTATCCCTAGGACAAAATTTTTTATAAGCATAGCAGTTAGTAAGATTGTTCATTTGCAGGTACCAAACCCATTCCCCATACCTACGTTTCGGGACAGGACAGAGGCTAATTTGAAGAATTGCAGGTTGGCGGATGATGATAGAAAGTACATGGTACGAACGCTCTCCACCATGTTATGTGCATATAAGCGGTCTCCATCGCGAAATGATTGTTGGATTGTGGCAAATTCTTTAATTCGAAAGTTTGGCTTCTTAAAAGAAAGTGTGAGTTTCTGTATTTTCACATTGTTAGTTGGTATTATATGTCGGAAATGTACTCATGTTTTTAGCATTCTTGGAAACAGTTCATCTATATGAGATGTCAGAATGTGAACAGAAGCGGAGGAGCAGAGGGTCCTAAATCTAAACGAATTAAACTTAATGAAAAGCAAAAGCATTTGTATGTAGCATTAAAGCCAACAGAACTAGAAGATGACATCTCTACAAAACGTAACGAGGAACTTTTACGAAAAGAATTTCTTAAAGGAAAGCCGAAAGAGGAAGTGGTACACAGTTTGATTAAAAGAACCTTGACATTGAGGCGTGAAGCAGTTTTAAGTGGATCTAGGCCCGAAGATCTCCTTGGAAAATATCCCCACCTCAAAAAACCAAAATATGTAAGATCTTTGATTTCTTGGTTTTTATTTATTTATTTATTTTTATGGCATTTGGGTGAGTGTGCACGTGCATGCATGCATTTGTACTGTGCAGTAGTGTACACCAAATATGGTGTTGGGACACCGCTGTGATTCGCTAACAGGGCTGCATACAGAAAATGAAGCTTTTTGGGGGTGGGGGGGGGGGCGAAATAGGAGTTTCAACATTGTAGGGAGAGCAAGCTTAAGACACCTTTTCTGCATCATTACGAGTTTACTGACAGAATGACTTGTTTTTGTGACCTTATGTTGGCACTGTCAACAAATGTGGTTGCCATATTGTCTAGATCATGTGCAGACTATTACCTTTTTTTATATATATTATATTTATTTTTTGTTATTTATTATCATCATTTGTCGTACTGGTCTATAGTTTACGTGTGTTTTCTTTATATTTTAGATTATGTACGAGTTTGACCTCATCGTAGGTGTTGATAACAGCTTTGATGTTTTTTCTGAAGCATGGGCTCTGTGGGAACCAGCAATATTAGAGTATTCTGCTGCTCCTTTGTCAAAAAGCAAAACACTGAAACAAGCACTAAGAGATATTGACTCTGATGATACAGGTAATCTTATGTATTCAAAGTTTAACTGCCGTTTTATCCTTTTTCCTCACATTCTTAGAAGCCCATAGGTTAACTGCATTCCGGTGTTTGGCTTCTTTTTTAATATCAAGACCAAGGAAAAAAGGACTTGATGATTCACTAAAGGACATTCCTCATGTTCTAGTGGAATCTAAGGTAAATATTTATGATATTTTTTTATTAGTGTAAGTGTAGCCATTAAGTAGGAAAGGAAAGAACTGCACATTTTCAATGAAAAGTTAGCTTATCCTTCCAGCACTATCAAATAACACACACACACATACTAGTATTACCACTGTGTGCACGCACTAGTATTACCACTGTGTACACGCACTAGTATTACCACTGTGTGCACATACTAGTATTACCACTGTGTACACGCACTAGTATTACCACTGTGTACACATACTAGTATTACCACTGTGTACACGCACTAGTATTACCACTGTGTACACATACTAGTATTACCACTGTGTACACGCACTAGT
>WLWD01006320.1_pt1 | contig 32369 bp, 26 predicted proteins | sample 6712731 | NCBI WGS metagenome assembly WLWD01 (sample SAMN12718690, study PRJNA576275) | sponge metagenome | isolation source: marine sponge | host: Mycale hentscheli | place: New Zealand: South Island, Marlborough, Capsize Point | collected 2014-11-01
TGAAGAATCAAATGAATACGAATCAATAATTAGCTTCGGTATCTAAAAATTGAAATTCAGACGTATTGGATGGCCAGAATGAACTCATATTTGTACACAGGTACACACCACATTAAAAAAAAACACCATTACGCTGAGTTCTTTTGTTTTGCTTTTTACAGGATACAAAAAAAATATAAAAATATTTATAAAAATGGAAAATAAATACTAATATAAAAAATATGGCATTGTAATGTTGTGGGGAAGCCTATACTATACCGCTGGGGGAAAATTTTTGAGTCGTAACTGCAACGGTCGTCCCTGAATTTTGCTGAATAGCTGTAAGGTTTGTACCGTTGTTTCTCAGTTCCTGGTTGGTCTTTTTTCTTGAAACTTGGTTTATAAGAGCGGTCTGTTGGTGTCTGTTTCAGCGGCAACAACAAAGTAAGCGTAAATTGAACATAAAACGAGAAATAAATACATAGCATAACTCCTCCATCTGCGATTTAGTGCTGCAGTTTCAAGTGGTACTGCACCCTGAATTGAGGGCAAAAGCCTCCTCCTCTTCTCTCCCCTTGCCTCCTGAAATAAATCGTGTCAACTGCCTACTTGGAAACAGATAGAGGTGTTAGGCACATATGTAGTACATTGAATGTGCATCTTTGAAGTTACAGAGGCTTAACTAGGTTGTTAAAAGGGACATGAGTTGTTAAAGGGGACATTACTTGTTATAGTTAAATAGTTGACGAGGAGGTAAGGTGGTTTTTCTAAATGTAGGGAGCTAGATGTTCAGCTCCCCAATAACTATGCAGGGTTTCATACAGGAGTTTTTCTGGGGGTGGGGGGGAGGGGGGGGAGGGTTTAGAAGCGGGGCCCACACGTTTGATTGACCACACCCGATTTTGCTGAAATCACACCCATGTAATTAAAAATCGTCTCAGGTCTAGAATTAGTGACACCAATCTTGGAAAACTAATGCGTATTGCAATTGAAGGACCTCAATTAACTGAAGTGAACTTTCACCAACTACTAGATATATACAAACAACAAACTCACAGAATACCATTATAAATTATAACCACAGAATATCATTAAGTAGTAAATATTATTAATTTATTTTATGAAATTCTGGGGGGGGGAGGGGGGGGGGAATCCCAGGGCGCCCCTACCTCTGTATGAAACCCTGCTATGTCATTGTAATTATGGATGTATACAGATAGTGATTGGGGGGAAGGGGAGAGATGGCATTGGGATCCACCCCCCTCCCCCACCCCCCAATAGCTTGAGTTTAACCCTTTCTATTAAAGCAGAATTATGCTAGATTTTATTCATCCTGACATGAATTTGACTATAATATACGTATAATGTGTCAAAGTAAGTAAAAAATTTAGTCACACATGCAAAAATTGTTACGTCAAAAGTCCCGCCCCCCTCAGAAATTTTTGTATACATCCCTAGTAAATACTCAATTCTTGTTTTACTTTTTTTTTTTAATTTTAATTTTATTTTTTTTAAGGTTAAGTTTCCAGATTTTTCATTGTGAATACTGGGGACATTGAAGTTTCTAATACAGACAAGATAAATGGATCTGATGTTCTCTCGAGGTAAATAAATGTAATTGTGCCATTAAAAATAAGTATTAGTGATGTTCACTTATTCTTTGGTGTATTTAAAACTAGGACAATATCCTTGCATGATTATGTCTTTAGTTGGTTTGTGCCCTAGAGATAAATTCTGATTTATTTCCATGTTGGGAAAACATACTATTGTACATTTTCTCCCCTTAATGCTAATATATTGTGGACCTTTTCCGTATTGAACTGACATTGTGGACATTTTTCTGAACTAATATATTGTGGACATTTTTCCATATTGAACTAATTTATTGTGGACACTTTTCCATACTGAACTATGGACACTTTCCGTATTGACTAATGTATTGTGGACCGCAATCCATATTGAACTGATATATTGTGGACCATTTCCAACTAATATATTGTGGACCCTTTTCCGTACTGAACTAATGTATTGTGGACCCTTTTCTGTATTGAACTAATGTATTGTGGACCCTTTTCTGTATTGAACTGATGTATTGTGGACCTCTATCCATATTAAACTAATATAATTGTGGACCCTTTTCCGTATTGAACTTTTATATTGTGGACCTTTTTCTGTACTGAACGAATGTATTGTGGACCCTTTTCCATATTGAACTAATATGGACCCTTTTTCGTATTGAACTTATGTATTGTGGACCCTATTCTGTATTGAAGTAATGTATTGTGGACCCTTTTCCATATGGAACTAATATGTTGTGGACCTTTTTCCATATTGAACTAATGTGTTGTGGACACTTTTCCGTATTGAACTTATGTATTGTGGACACTTTTTCATACTGAACTATGGACACTTTCCGTATTGACTAAAGTATTGTGGACCGCAATCCATATTGAACTGATATATTGTGGACCATTTCCAACTAACATATTGTGGACCCTTTTCCATATTGAACTAATGTATTGTGGACCCTTTCCTGTATTGTATTGTGGACCTTTTTCCATATTGAACTTATATATTGTGGACCTTTTTCCGTACTGAACTAATGTATTGTGGACCCTTTTCTGTATTGAAGTAATGTATTGTGGACCCTTTTCCATATTGAACTTATATATTGTGGACCCTTATTGTGGACCTTTTTCCATGTTGAATGGATAGATTGTAGACCGCAATCCATATTGAACTGATATATTGTGGACCCTTTTCCGTACTGAACTTATATATTGTGGACCTTTTTCCGTACTGAACTAATGTATTGTGGGCACTTTTCTGTGTTGAACTAACATACCGTGGACCCCTTTCTGTATTGAATTAATGTATTGTGGACCCTTTATTCATATTGAATGGGTATATTGTGGACCGCAATCCATATTGAACTGATATATTGTGGACCTTTTACCATATTGAACTAATGCATTGTGGACACTTTTCCATATTGAAGTAATATATTGTGGACCCTTTTCCATATTGAACTTATATATTGTGGACCTTTTTCCATATTGAACTTATATATTGTGGACCTTTTTCCATATTGAACTAATGTATTGTGGACCGCAATCCATATTGAACTTATATATTGTGGACCATTTTTCGTACTGAACTAATGTATTGTGGACCCTTTTCTGTATTGAAGTAATGTATTGTGGACCCTTTTCCATATTGAACTTATATATTGTGGACCTTATTGTGGACCTTTTTCCGTGTTGAATGGATAGATTGTAGACTGCAATCCATATTGAACTAATATATTGTGGACCCTTTTCCGTATTGAACTTATATATTGTGGAGCTTTTTCCGTACTGAACTAATGTATTGTGGACCCTTTTCTGTATTGAAGTAATGTATTGTGGACCCTTTTCCATATTGAACTTATATATTGTGGACCTTATTGTGGACCTTTTTCCATGTTGAATGGATAGATTGTAGACAGCAATCCATATTGAACTAATATATTGTGGACCCTTTTCCGTATTGAACTTATATATTGTGGAGCTTTTTCCGTACTGAACTAATGTATAGTGGACCCTTTTCCGTATTGAACTAATGTATTGTGGACACATTTTTGTGTTGAACTAACATACTGTGGACCCCTTTCTGTATTGAATTAATGTATTGTGGACCCTTTATTCATATTGAATGGGTATATTGTGGACCGCAATCCATATTGAACTAATATATTGTGGACACTTTACCGTACTGAACGTATGTATTGTGGACCCTTTTCCATAATATATTGTGGACACTTTTCTGTACTAAACTAATATATTGTGGACCCTTTTCCGTATTGAACTAATGTATTGTGGACCCTTTATTCATATTGAATGGGTATATTGTGGACCACAATCCATATTGAACTAATATATTGTGGACCTTTTACCATATTGAACTAATGCATTGTGGACACTTTTCCATATTGAAGTAATATATTGTGGACCCTTTTCCATATTGAACTTATATATTGTGGACTTTTTTCCATATTGAACTAATGTGTTGTGGACACTTTTTTTGTATCGAACTAAAGTATTTTCTGTATTGAACTAATGTATTGTGGGCACTTCTGTATTGAAGTAATGTATTGTGGACACTTTTCTGTATTGAAGTAATGTATTGTGGACCCTTTTCCATATTATTGAACTTGTGTATTGTGGACCTCTATCCGTATTGAACTAATGTATTGTGGACCTTTTTCCATATTGAACTATATATTGTGGACCCTTTTTCCATATTGAAGTAATGTATTGTGGACCCTTTTGCATATTGAACTTATATATGTGACCGTCTACAGGAAAATCGGGCACAACGCGGCCCCGACGAAATTTTTTTTTTTGCACTTACACACTCCTCGGCAAGCAGATATTAAGCCCTCCAAGTTTTATTGCCGTAGCTTTAGCCATTCCCGCTATATATCAGCTAACCGTTCCCTTCGTTAGGCTTATTTAATACAATTTTAAGAACTAAATCGATCTTTTTGCGACGTCTACGCATGCCGCGTTGTGCCCGATTTTCCCATAGACGGTCACATATTGTGGACCTTTTCTGTACTGAACTAATGTATTGTGGACCCTTTTCCGTATTGAACTAATGTATTGTGGACACTTTTCTGTGTTGAACTAACATATTGTGGACCCTTTTCTGTATTGAATTTATGTATTGTGGACCCTTTATTCATATTGAATTGGTATATTGTGGACCGCAATCCATATTGAATTAATATATTGTGGATCCTTTTCCATATTGAACTTATATATTGTGGACCTTTTCCCATATTGAACTAATGCATTGTGGACACTTCCATATTGAAGTAATATATTGTGGACCCTTTTCCATATTGAACTAATATTATTGTGGACACCTTTTCCATAAACTTATATATTGTGGACCTTTTTCCATCTTAAACTAATATATTGTGGACACTTTACCGTACTGAACTAATGTATTGTGGATACTTTTCCGTATTGAAGTAATATATTGTGGACCCTTTTCCATATTGAATGGATATATTGAGAACCGCAATCAATATTGAACTAATATATTGTGGAGCCTTTTCCTTATTGAACTAATGTGTTGTGGACCCTTTTCCATATTGAACTTATGTATTGTGGACACTTTTTCCATATTAAACTAATATATTGTGGATCCTTTTATGTATTGAACTAATTGTATTGTGGATACTTTTCCGTATTGAACTGACATTGTGGACACTTCTCTGTATTGAACTAATATATTGTGGATCCTTTTCCATAGTGAACGGATAATTGTGGACCTCTATCCAAATTAAAGTAATATATTATGTACCCTTTTTCTTATTGAACTCATAATATTGTGGACCTTTATTCAGAGCGGTAAATAATTCAATATTAGGATGCTACGGTAATGATCGCTTAACCAGAGGATTCTGTTTAGTGAAGTTTGGGTTGGGGTCGAACAAAGAGCTAACGCAAAAAATAGGAGAAAGTCAAAGTATACAAAATGACATACGTACGTCCAAACATATATATAAATAAACAAACATCCCCGATTTTCAATGGTGTTACTTCTGTAAGTGTCTCGCTCGCTCGCCGACTAAATATTTGTGTAGTATAATTATTTGTCTTAATTTTAAGTTAGGTTTTATCAGTGTAGTCTAATGCAATTCATTTTGTGTGTGTTTATGTGTTCAGAATTTTGAAGGGGACGTTGTGGATGTTGTGAATACTATCTGAAAGATTTATATCGGGAATAGGATGCAAGCGTCAAGTATGAAGTTCTGTTTTCACCCGAGAACTCTCCATGCAGTGATAACAATGATCAAGCAATATTCACACAGAATCTTTATTTTATTGGACGAAGTGATTTCTTTTTTCATTATGTTTCAAAATTTTTATGGTGCAAGATCACTTTTTTTTTTGTGGTCATTATACTTTGTTTTACGTATGATAAATATTTGAAATACATAGTCAATATGAAAGATATACGCAGGCTGTCTACTATTGTTATAACCAGTGCAGTATACTTTTGATATACTTAAGTTATACATATGCGTAGTATACTTTTGATATACTTAAGTTATACATATGGTATACTTATGGTTTACATATGGTTTACACCAGTAGTATACTTTTGTTATATCAATGTTATACACACCTGTGTAAACCGGTACCTATACATAGGAGAAACACTGGTGTATACTAGATGAGTGACCCTGGTGTTTCTCATATGTATAACAAAGTTATCCTTATGTTATACACCGGTGTATACTGAAGTATTTGCATGGTGTTTCCTGCTACATGGTGGTATATGATAGAGCACAATTTCAGGAACCTGACAGGACCGATTTCAAGTACCTGAAATTTCATCTACTTCAGATGTATTTCCTGTATAGCTACATGTCACAAGCAATAAAAACGACGTGTCATCTTCATTTCATGTACCAAATGTCAAATTTCCTGTATTCGTGTCAGAGACAGAAATACCATGTGTAATCCTCATTTCATGAAGTGAACGTCAAATTTCCTACATACATGACAATGTCAGGAAACTGCACGTGTTATCTTACTTTCATGCACTCAAAATATCTGATTTCAGACTCCTTAAATGTTGGAGAAAAAAATTTTTAATATAAAAAAATAACCACAAAATATACATATGAATAAAATCAGCTCTATGACCATGAATTGTCATTTTGTGACAAATGTAGCTAGGATCAGTCGAGGAGAGTTTGTTTCCACTTAATCACTGAGCACAAGTTGATCCGTTCTCTTGGATGGAGAGTCTATTTGATCTTGTAGCCCTGGTGATTTCGTCAGAGGTGCATTCTTTGCAATTCTATATGTACAAATCAAGTCAATAATCATAACATTTTCTTTAATTTTAACAAAGTTACATCCCATACAACATTCCAAAACACTTCTACAGAAGACTATTAGCTTTACTATTTGCTAACAGTACTTACTTTCATGCATAATTCAGTCTATGATAACTTTATTCATATTATTATCTTGCAAACTTTACCAAAAATCACAGACTCCTCATAGCACTCTAAACAACCCACTCACAGAAACTATACTGAACTTATAGAAACCCTTTACCAATATAGTTGCAGGGTTTTTTTTTACTTGTCCCAGAATCCATATAAAAAAAATCCAACATAACAAGTCTATTATGATAGCTATAAAACTTCCCTATAGAAAATCCTTTCCCACTCTTACCTGGGACCAAGTCATGTCCAAGAATTAGAATATAAGTCACTTTGAAAGGCTTACTTACGATATTGATGTCTCTTTATCAAATATTGCATGCCATGAATATATTTAAACATATAAAATGTTAATAGCAGATGTATGGTTGCTAGAAAAAGTACGAAAAATAGAACGTCACAGTTAGTATAAGCAATCACTCAGCCAGTGACTGATTCTACATCTTTCAATCACTGCTATTAAGACCTTTAATTAACATTAAATGTTTTTCTTTACTAGTTACCAAGTTTTTCCTGAGTATGAATGTAGTTTTCCATGACAAACTGCACTTTCACTTGAAACCTAGAGTACTACTTGAGATATTGATTTTGACGATTCTTTACCAAACCATCTTAATTCAACAGGTAAAGATCTATCAATAACATGATTCTTTTCTCCAGTTCAGGTAAGAAAATTAAGCTTACTATTTTCTTCACCCATTTAAAACTGTTCATAGAACCTTCACCATAATTGCAGAGACCCTTTACCAAACAATCACAAATTACTGAACGGTCACAAAAATCTTTACATACATACATTCATAGGATTCATGTACTTGTATTACAGAAAACCTTCAGCAATAGCCACAGATTCCATTCACCTAAATTCACAAGACCCCTTTGCCAGTACTCACAAGTACTCTTTATCAACATAGAAACACACTCATTATTCATTAGAATGGATACTCATTGCCAGTATGGAGTAGTCTGGCATAGCCAGACCCTTAACCAGACCTTTACCGAACCGCTATGCTGGGAATGGGTCTGGGGACATGGCCATACCAAATTTGTTCTGCCGCACATACAAGCAAAACATGCACAGAAAAAAAGCCTCCCCCCCCCCCCCCTCACCCCCCAATCCCTGGGCAAGGAACAACAATAAGGTAAGGAACAGATAAGCATCATGACATTAAAAAGTAAATGACTTCTGTATTAGCTACCTAAACAAAACTGCAACAATCGTAGTCTAGGCTAATACAACGTGCAGACTCTATAGGTGCAACTTCCCTAAAGCTTAACTTTCATTTATGAACTATAGCTGGCTAGACCCCACTAGTACCTTAGTCTCTGTAGAGATATGAATAGAGGGAGTCTGACCACTAAATTAAGCTCCGCTACTCTCTATACTAGTTTTTAATAAACCTACCCTTAGTCTAAGGCCCGTCCGTTTGCTGGCGAGAGATCCTGGCGCTCTATACTCAACAATCTTGAACATTACAAAAAACAACAACAACAACCTTTGGCCTGCGAGACTACCCTCACTCTTGTACTCTTAACTTCACTCTACAATTTTGAATTACTACTTGGAAGTTATTGTATATATATTATTTCATTGTCTGCAGTGTACTTATGGTATGCTTTTTAATTGTTTTATTGTTGTTGTTTTTTTGTTTGTTTTTAACTTTATTTTGAGTTCATCAGCCTTCATGGGATGGGAGATTTGTCCTGGGTAAGTTTCATCATATTTTTAATTTTAGTTGTATTTATTTTTGTCTTTTTTTTTTTTTTTAATAAAAGAAAATCAATCAAGTCACCACATAATACTATGATAATGGACAAGTTAGTAATGGAGGTGAAGGGACTAAATAGTTCCTTTGACGCTGCAGACATTCGTGGTGAGTATTATGGACCATCAATATACTTTATTGCGTAGGTGTCTGGTATTGGGAGTGTCCCCTAAAGTTTACTATATTATATGGTTAGAATGTCAGAGTTACACACCCAAAAACTACGAAAAGACCATTTAACTGAGGGGCAAAGATTGGAGATAAATTGGCAAATGGTAGTTTTTGTGCTTACTCTTACTAAAGCTTCACTTGTGGTATGGCTGGTAAATACATGAGAGTGGTACCATATATGTAGATAAGCAACAAAACAGACAAAAAAAAACAGACAAAAATACAACTAAAATTCAATGTAATAACTAACCAAGATTAAAAATATATGATGAAACTTACCCAGGACAAATCTCCCATCCCATAAAGTCTTCTGCATTTTCCATGAGCTTCCAATAAACTTTACGAACTTCTTGCTAACAACAAAACAATAACAACATAAGACCAAAAAATATTAATAAAAAGCAATCATGATAATAGAAATTATAATGAAAGCAGAAAATTTCTGGAGTTGGAGAACCTGGAGCTCATGTTCCCGCCTGTCAGCCTCCATGTTCCTCCTTAATTCTAACTCTGCTTCTCTCCTTTCAACATTCAAATGCTCCTGGCGTTCGAGGGCTGCTTGCTGGGCAGACATTATCAGTTGCAAAAATAATTTGAAGTCACCGGAGGATTGACCAGGAGCCACCCCGCAGTGATTTCTAGTAGCTAACGGTATACGGTTTTATCTCAAACTGGCGATACTGAACCGAAAACATTTGGCAACACCGAATAAAACGACTATAATATCGAAACACCATCCACTCCTACTATACACTCCTTCTTATGAATATTAGCTAAGAAAATAATCATGAATAGCTAAAACAAAGTAAAAGAGGCTACTCATTTTGTATGAGATTCATACCACAAGCATATTTTAATATTAAAAACATTGATTTTTGCTATAGATTGTTCACAAATATAAAAATAATGACGTTTTCGAAAACTTGTGTTATAAAACTGAATCTGGACTGCATTCCAAAGCTGCTTGTAAAGACTTGGCACATGCATGAAGTTGTAAGTCATCTAGTAATGATAAAAGACCACCCCAAGTTGCTGGGTAATCTGATGAATCACTCTGGACCCAGTCTCGAAGAAAATCTCGCAAACATTCTCTGACATCTCCGCGATGTTTTTCAGAAATACATTCCAAGTTAGCTGCAGTTAAATCCAACAGTTCTCCAGCATCATGCCATTTGGGACTCATCTCATCTCTGAGTCTGAGAGTCTTTGGTTGGCCACTCTTATCAGTCCACTTCAATATGATTAATTTTTTCATGGTAATGGGAAGGGCTAAAATACAAACAAACAAATAAATAAATAAACAAACAAACAAACAGAGAATAACATACATTTGACATCCTCTGAGGATTTACTGTCGCATATTTGAGGAGAATTGACATCACTTAAAGAAGTACTCTGAGTTGGTATTTCTTCACAACTTTGGCCAACTTGGTCCGAGTCTGCTATACATAGAAGTGTAAACAGTTAGGAAAGTCCTACATAATAATCTTGAACAACTTACTTGATAGTTTGGAAATATTTGTCTCAGCTTGTGTAGGTTTTGAATTACAAGATTCTGAACAAACATAAAATATATAACTTTATTGTATTACTTTGCTTAAAGCATTACCTACCTTCATTAAACCACAACATTCCAGGTTCTGAGGGAGCTATTCGTATATTGTGAGTACTGCAGTGCATAGCCCACGATGTAGGTTCTAATTGGACTTCATGCAGTTCACAACAATTCTCAAGGTGACATTTCAGACTGAAATAAGGTTCCACTTTGCCATAGTCATAGTGCAACTTATTTAGAGATGATTGAAAACAGGTATCGAATGTTTGCCGAAGTTTACTACAAACTCCACTTGGTGAAGTTACTCTTGGAAGAGCTAACACATTTGGAGGGTAATTCTGCAGAACAGCACTGACTTCAAGATGAGAGAGATGACTTCTGAGGCAAATTTGGTCCATATCTACTGAAGAATTTACCCGTAAAGATACTTGGTCTTGGTAAATTTGGTCTTCTAGCAAATCAAATGTTAGAGTCTGATCTCCTTCAGGATTCAGCAAGAAAGAAATGAGCATACCAAACAGACCTTTAGGGCAGTGACCAAGTTTGAAAGTGACAGCAAGAGGAGCAATAACAGTGTCGATTGTATCTGATGGAGACTTTTCGACATGATTCAGAACTGAAGGTATGAAATATTTGAGAACTCCACTGTTGTCTGTAAAAGAAACAGCTACACGAAGGTGAAGAAGATACTTGAGAAACTGCTGCGATGTCATTTGGTCGTTGTCTCCAATGAGGCCTTCAAATGCTGAGAATTCTAAAATACCTCTCTGGCAAAAACTCTCTCGTTGACTCAAAGGTAGAGGTATTCTGCACAAAAAAGTATTTACTATCAGTTGAGTGACTTTGTTGAAGAGAACTTGGGGCTCTTTGATAACCACATCTGAGATACCTTCAACATTGTAGTACTGGATAATTCCTACTCTGAAATGTAAAAAATCGAACAGAGACTTTATTTCAGTTTCATCAATGTAAAATTTTGCTGCTAACGTTTTGCAGCGACTGATAGAGATAACAGTTTCATTGATGTTCTGAAGTTCTAGGCTAAACAAAAGGTAGCTCACCGGATACTCGACTTCAAAATCACTTTTGCTTCTAATGTATTGGTTGATATCAGAGCGAAGACAGTGAAACTGCTTGTCTTCTTCACTGGTATTGTTTACCTCATACATCACTTTCTTCAAGAGACTATCAGCTGGGCAAATTAAGTGAGAAAACTGCATTTGATGAATCATGTCATGCAACATTTTGTTTATATTGTCAAGAATATCACTAGCTTCAGAACCAAGCTTATCGATGTGTGTACCTACTACAAAGACCATAGGCTTGTGACACACAGTGGCACCATCTACCTGGAAAACACTGTCTTTAGTAGTCTGTATGGCAGAAACACTGGTAAGGAATTGAATGAGAGCATCCATTGTAGAAATAGAGGACTGATACTGGTTGATAATTTCTCCATTGGCTGATCTGTACTGAATGATGTTCTTTGTATGAATGTCAATGTCAGTTCTCATGACAAAGATAAAAATAGAAGGACCAAAAATCAGAAGAGAAAGGCTCTCTTGAAATTCCACCTGTCCGCCTGTATCTCTGATGTAAAGAGAATTTTTAGTTCGCAAATCTACAATATTCTTGATCTGGTGTCTTTCAAGGACATCTTTCACATGGTGTTCAATGTCAGACCCTGGATAGTCTAGCTGGTATGGACTGGATTCATAATGCTGCAGCCGTGGCCTTTTTATGGCATTTCCTGGAATAAACTCTTTGAAACTGTCCAATTGAGAAACCACAGACTCATCAAAGTCAGTGACTTTCCATGTGTTGTCTTCACAGGTGTAAGCTGCAATATGTGTGGAGGAGGGGCCTATTTGAACGAAGACTATATTCTCACACATGCCAGTAGAGGGATAGTACACACGAAGTGGCTTGTTCAGGAGACGATCCAACAACGATGTCTTGCCAGATCCAGGGAGTCCTTTCAGTAGAATATTGGCTATCTTTCTTTTAATGCTTTGTTTATTAAATATTGCCAATGCCACCTCATCAGTGAACTTGTGCTGTTCAGGAATCACTTTACCTAATAATCAAACATGAAACAAATATCTAGATATCAATCTAAATGCATTTACAATATTTAATTATAAGACATACTTAATTCTAAATAAAAGCATGTTTGGAGATAGAATAGCATGAAAAACTGCTAAACTTGGGGTTAACAGCACATGGCACATGCACAAGAAGGCATAGCAGTCATCCTGTCTGTTTGTTCATCTATCATGCTATGATTTTGGAGATTACTGACAATGAAGAGTCAATTTCGGAGCTCGAAATAGCTTGGGGTCATGGACAACATCTGGTTAATTTTATCAAATGATCTGATGCAGCATATGTAAGCCAAGTAGCTATGTCAGGGTCCAGTCGCTCTCGGCTATCCAGCGCTTCACCATAGCCATTGTCAGTGCTCATCGTTTTGTTGGAGTGGTTGATCCTTCCATTCTGAACTGAAGCTGGAACTGTTCTTAATGCTAGGCTGCCGCTTGGGATTAAAGCTCCCTGCCATAGAAATTTAGTAGAATTGTTGAAGTGTTCAGTGTGTATAAAGATTCAACATAAGCTTTGCTGCATGAGAAACTTCAAATGTGACTTTATTAATGGTTCAAGACATTTAGAGCTTCCAGCTACAAGGATCACACGGCCAGTGACATGCACACATGAGCGATGTTGCTATTGAAATAGAATCTTCATTGTCAGTCTTGGACTCCTCCGAAGGGCGGCCATTACCATAAAAAATGATTATTTTTAATTTTTGACTGTTTATTTTATTGGCGAGCGAGCGTAGCGAGCGAGACACTTACAGGGATAACACAATTAAAAATCAGGGATGTTTGTTTATTTATTTGTATATATGTTTGGACGTACGTATGTCGTTTTGTACTTTGACCCTCGCATTTTTGTGTTAGTTATGTGGTCGACCCCGTCCCAAATTGCACTAAACAGAATCCTCTGGTTTATTGATCAGTACCCGTATCACCCTAGAAATTGAATTGTTTATCGTTTTGAATTCTTTTGCGGGTGCAGTTAAAACTTGAAAACTTAAGGGACTTCCATTTCTAATCGAGTTAGTGGCGGTGGTAAGTCAATGCGCTCTTTGTCATGGTTATAAGCCGTGCGCAACAGTATTTACTTGAAAATACATTGTCCACTAGACTACCGCGAGGGTAAGTCTGTGTAGGTGCATGTCCAGTTGTGTTACAACCACTACTTAGCTAAAGAATATCACAAAGAAAACTTTTAAATAACGTGTATTGTTTTGTTGTTGTTTTTTCCCTTCAATTCAAGCAGTTGGAGAGTTGTTACTATGGCACTGAAATCCCTTTACCGCGTGTGCGAAATTTAAAAATAGGACCTTATTTTCAGTAGCTTCAGTGTAAGAAGTCAAGATCATTCATATAAAAATAGTATAGTCTTCAGGCTCACTCGCCATTTGTGCTCAAGCACATCACTAGTTTATATATTTATTCTGTAGTTTGAAGCTTTTGAAGCTGTGTCCAAAGTTTCAAGCCAGTTGGACATTTCTTCATTCATTTATAAAATTGTCCGCCATCCCTACTTACAGTACTCACATTACCCAGGAAGAATCTAATCTAGTACAGCGTGTCTTTGCCATTCTTTGTTTAAAACTATAGCTCATTATAGTTCAAAATAAAGCACACAGGAAGAGCTATTCAACCACGTAAACTGCACTCCAATGGGGTCAAGTGTGACTGACTGCGCACATTGAGCAGTGCTTGCTTTTAAAAAATAAACTTCACGCGAGTGTTGTATTGTCGTCTCCTAAATTTCCAGTCCTAACCGGTGTTATAGAAGGTGTTAGAAAGCAAAGCATTCCTGAAGCTCTCACAGAACCTGTTGCAAGAAAAAGCTACAGTGGGATCCAAGTAGCAAGCTAAAATTAATGGCAGCTCATTAGGGTTTTTTGGGGCGCTCCACCACTGTATTGCAGCGTAGAGGTAGTGAATCCTCTCCTGAACTTCCAAACAGTACTTCAGGATCTGCCAGAACAGGCAACCTAAATATGATTTGCTTTATTGGGCAGTTTAATGGTGTTTTAGAGCTGCTTCATCACTAATCTGGGCATTCCCTGACAGCTTCAGAAAACAACAGTGTTAGGCAGGGGCTGGTTTCTTGTGTAACTACAGTTGCCAATGGTTTCACCACACAGTTTCACAAAGGAGAGCTATTGAAGGTATAGCTTATGTACCAGAGTTGCTCTTAGAAGATGAAAACTTTGTAAAAAGAAGAGCAAACTAAGTGTCTACAATAAGTCAAGGTGCTTGTATGAGGCAATGATGAGGCACAAGGCCCTCGAAACCTGAGCTTAATACAATGTACAGTAGCTTCTACATTCATAATCTATATAATAATATGCTTGTGTGTCAGTAATGACGACCGACGGTGTGTATTCATGAATTATTCATGAGCCTGTACAGTAGGGGTAAAAAAAAAGTTCCCAAAGCGGAGCTGTAAATACGTTGAAAAGTCGCTCCTAAAATCGCTCGGTATATGTTCTAAAGTCGCCGATCGGCGGAGTTACAGCATAAAAAATGCTCACTCTCTCCCGCTTGTTACACGCGTAAATAATAATTTGCCCCTCCCACTCCGTACGCCCTGCCCAGTCACCTGTGGTTTGACACTTATTGAAGCCATTTCTATATTTTAGGCTAGTGCGAGCAGTCAGATGGAGAAACGACGACGGCTAGCAAGTTTTCCGTCGGAGAATCGGAGTAGGCTAGTGAGCAGTCAGGAGAAACGACGCCGGCTAGCGAGTATTCTATGGGAGAATCGGCATCGGCTAGTGAGAAGTCAGTGGGAGAACAAGCGACGACTAAGGAACAGTCAAGGAACGACGACGACAATCAAGTGGCGGAGAACAAAGAATGGAGCAGTTCAAAGCAGCAACTGTAGCAGATACGCTGGAAAAATGTCTTGCTAAGGCGTGTATATAATTATCTAGTAATTAATGCGGGCGTTAGCTGCAAGGATCTTACCGCAAATATTGCGCATTTACTTTACAGATTAGCAGTGGTGTCATCGTAATACACAGTAACTACGGCGACATAGCTAGCAATGCCTGATGGTGCTTATCAAGTGAGGTTGCAAGAGCACAAATGGTTGTGGTGCCAGACATGGCTACAAGATAGCAAACTGGGATTGTACAGATCTTTGTAGCTGCAATTGCATGAAGTAAACTTGTTGACACTCTTAATACGACCCATAGCTAGCAATGCCTGATGGTACTTATCAAGTGAGGTTGCAAGAGCACAAATGGTTGTGGTGCCAGATATGGCTACAAGATAGCAAACTGGGATTGTACAGATCTTTGTAGCTGCAATTGCATGAAGTAAACTTGTTGACACTCTTAATATCCTCGTATTGCTACTATACTTTGATATTGATGAGTAACAGCTCAAAATTTCAATTTTATGAACTTCATCCTTAAAAATAATCGCTTTGACATTAAAAAAAATTATGGGTGCAAAATATATGGGCTTCAAATCGGTACACGATGGGTAAAATGTCATCACATTCAGTAGAAAATGGTTAATTCTAAAAAGCAGGTGTAATAGATGAGGAAAGGTAGCATAAGGAAGGCAAAATTATGACAGAGAAGGTAAAAGGCAATTAATCAGCAGGTGCAATAGGTGAAGTAAGGTGGCATAGGTTTAAAATGGAACAGAAGAGAAGGAAAAAATGCAAGCAAATAATTGTAACTAAAAAGTGGCTGGAATCAATGAGTAAAGGCGGGGGTCAGTTTAATAAAGGAAGGCGAAAAAGGAAGGAAAAAGTTTCGCAAAGCTTAAGTTCACAATCATGGTAGTAGGACAGAGAGATTCAGAAGCAGGACAGGTAGACAAAGGAAAAGGGACACCATGACTCGAGAAGTGCTATAGAAAGGGAAGTGGGAAACATGAAAAGCTGAGATATTTCAGAAAAAAGAGAGCAGGAGAGGGAAACTTATGAAACCTTAACCAACGGTAGAGAATTTCACATTTCATTAAGCTACTTGATTAATAACTAATAGGGCTGAAGGATACTAGCAATAGCTACCAGGACAGAAAGAACTGAAGTGATGATGACAGAGTCTATATGCAGTGGAGTCTGAATAGAAGCCAATCCCTTACACTGCAAGTATTATTTGAAGAAACTGTTTGGGAATATATTATACAACAGTTAGTTCTGAGACCTGCTTGTTCTCACGCTTCACTGTAACTGGTAGAACTTTGGCATTAAAGTACAACAAGAGTGCTGACCTGGCATGAATAGAGAGTAACTTGGGATTGGGTTACAGGCAGTTCCGCGCTATTATACTGAATGATTAAGGGTGCAAAATCCACAGCACTAAACCGCAGATGGAGAAATTATGTTATGTATTTATTTCTCATTGTCTGTTCAATGTACGCTTACTTTGTTGTTGCAGTTGAAACAGACACCAACAGACAGCTCTTATAAACCAAGTTAAAAAAAAAAGACCGACCAGGAACGGAGAAACAACGGTACAAACCTTAGGGCTATTCAGGGGCGACTGCTGCAGTTACGACGTCAATTTTTTCTCAGCAGTAGCCTAGGGGCTTTCCCACAACATTAAAACGCCGTATTTTTGATATTAGTATTTGTTTTCCATTTAAAAAAAATATTTTTATATATATTTTTTTGGTATCTTATTTAAAAGTAAAAACTCGTTGCAGTGTTTTTTTTAAATGTGGCGTGTACCCCGATACAAAATATGAGTTCATTATGGCAATCCAGTACTTCTGAATTTCGATTTTTAGGTACGAAACTAACTATTGATTCGTATTCATTTGATTCTTCAACTCCGCCCGTCAACTCTGAGCGCGCAATTTATTGTGGGAAAAATTCCGGGTGGTGGCGGCTCTAATTGCAAACATAGTTAAGAGTTACTGTGCAAGTGAGCCCCGCGGCGAGGAGTACAAGACTTCTGGAATGTACTGGAGGGTCCTAGACGATGAAGAAGCGGCGGCGTATTAATAGCACCTAGAGTCACTCGTTTAGAATAGATATATCACGGCTCACAGCTGCGACTTGAAGGAAGAATCTGCTTTGGTGTCTTTTGAGAGCTTGACAGAAGGTTGGTGTAGCGGGTAGAAGTTCAGTGTGTTAACTTCAACTTCTCAGGGGTTCTTGGTGCTATTTTTTTTCTATCCCTGTTACTGTTGTGATGAATGAATAATATATATATGATATTTGCACACCATAAAAGAAAATGTGAAATATTACTTTTATTGACTAATATTATTTTCTACACTAATATATATTTATCAATAATTAGGCTATTTATTATCAATTATTATTTTATTGGTTTATTTAAAATAAGACCTGAATCAAATTTAGATCATAGTACTTTGTCTAGTCTACCTCAACAGGAGAGAAAGGTGCTGGCATGCTCTTTATAGAAATAGATGAGCTCCCATAATGAGAATGCACAACTCCTTGGTTCTAGGGTACCACTGGCAGGTTCACAACAAAAGTGCAGAGCAGAAGACAGGAGAGAATAGTAGACCTTCGGCTCTCCTAAGAAGTCATGCTTCCTGAAGGGAAGAATACTACATCCTGGTTATTTAGAAGAGGACATGGTTCTCCAGTAGATAGGTCAATGAGAAGGCACAGCTCGTTGGATTCAGAACCTTTGATTTTGTTCATTCCATATTGTATTTGATTATGGCACTGCTACTATAGAGTATATGATTTTATATTGTTGTTTAGTAATATTTTTTAGAAAATGAACAAAAATTTATTAATTATCTACACTGCCGCTTCTGCCCTACAGTGCTGGTAGTCCTTTGAGGTGAAAGCTCTTTGTGGTAAATTGTCTGCTACAGTTAATTGGTGCGTGTTCAAATAGTCCGTGTACAATAGTCAGTTCACTGAGAGTAAATTGAATCGAGTTACGGGTGGGTTTTGTGGTATTCTACTGAATTATCACAGGTCCCATAAATGACCACATGTTCTAGTGGCAGGGCACCCTTAATTGCCTGAGCGATAATGATATCTGAATAGTAGCCAATAAGTTATTCGTTTTGTCTGAGATGATTTTGTAATCACTGGCTAGTGAATATCTAGTTTTATTATTTTTTCAATGGAGTTAAACCACTCTGACTGCCATTATCCATACTTCATCATGCAAGTCAAACTTATATATTAGAGAGACTAGCATACGCCTACATGCTGTAATATATAACAGTAACACTATAGAACTACCAGAGGGTCAGTTTAATGATGAGGGTTCATCAAATTCATAATTTAGATGTCCCCTTACCATCTGAATGACTTTTGTGAATGCCATTTTTGTCTCCTTCTGAAGTAGATGTGGAAGCTGGAGTAGGAGAAGGACGAGCAGGTGAAGGAGAAGTTTGTGAAGAAATAGACTCGGGGTCTTTTGTTAAATTATTAGTTTTAATTTGCACCTCATTTTCATCAGCAGCTACTCTGGCTTCCTCTGAATGTTGAACTCCTTCAGAAAATTCAAATATCTGATCAGAGCTGTAAGAGATTCTTCTCAACTCTTCTCCAGTGATAAAATCATCAAACCTCCACCATTTATCAGATGGTTCTTTTGCTACAAAAAATATCATAATGATTTTACTGTAACATTTATAAATACACGATTGTCTAGTGAATAAACAATATAATAGTACAAAGAATAGCTATTATAATATCATAAAATGAAAACTTAAACTTAATGTGAATGACTAGTGAAGACACCATCCACAGCAAAGACACCATCCACAGCAAAGACACCATCCACAGCAAAGACACCATCCACAGCAAGACATCATCCACAGCAAAGACACCATTGACAGCAAAGACACCATCTACCCACAGCCAAGACACCATCCACAGCAAAGGCACCATCCACAGCAAAGATGCCATCCACAGCAAAGAAACCATCCACAGCAAAGACACCATCCGCAGCAAAGACACCATCTACAGCAAAGACACCATCTACCCACAGCAAAGACACCATCCACAAAAAAGACACCATCCACAACAAAGACACCGTCCACAGCAAAGACACCATCCCCAGCAAAGATACCATCAACAGCAAAGGCACCATCCACAGCAAAGAACCATCTACAGCAAAGACACCATCCACAGCAAAGACACCATCCACAGCCAAGACGCCATCCACAACAAAGACACCATCCACAGCAAAGACACCATCTAGACACCATCCACAACAAAGACACCATCCACAACAAAGACACCATCCACAACAAAGATACCATCTGCAGCAAAGACACCATCCGCAGCAAAGACACCATCCACAGCAAAGACGCCATCCACAGCAAAGACACCATCCACAGCAAAGACACCATCCACAGCAAAGACACCATCCACAGCAAAGACACCATCCACAGCAAAGACACCATCCACACCAAAGACACCATCCACAGCAAAGACACCATCCACAGCAAAGACACCATCCAAAGTAAAGACACCATCCACAGCAAAGACGCCATCCACAGCAAAGACACCATCCACAGCAAAGACGCTATCCACAGCAAAGACGCCATCCACAACAAGGACACCATTCACAGCAAAGACACCATTCAACAAAGACACAATCCACAGCAAAGACACCATCCAAAGTAAAGACACCATCCACAGCAAAGACACCACCCACAGCAAAGACACCATCCACAGCAAAGACACCATCCACAGCAAAGACACCATCCACACCAAAGACACTATACACAGCAAAGACACAATAATGCAACAACTCACTGAGTATGAGTAGAGTAGTGGTTGATATGGTATCAAATCTATCTGATATGGTATTATATGTACGTCCTCCAAACACGAGCATTTCCACTGAAGTAGGAGTAGATGACAACACAGTTGCACTATGACCCTTTCGCTTCATGTACTCATAACCTGGCAACTATAATGACACATAAAATACAATCATTATAACTACTGGCAGAATATTTATAAAATACAATAAGGACAGGAAAAGTAGCATAGCTACACCCCCTACTCCTCCCACTATTATAGAAGGAGTGACCAAGCCCCCACCACTGTTGGTCCCCTACATTGTCAGACCAACTTCCCCTCCAAGAAGTTCAGTGTGGTGAAATAATAGCTCTATAGATACACACAATGTCTGTAATATTTGTCCTTCAAGTAACTAAAATAAATAAATGTATTAAATTAATTAATTAATTAAAATTGTTTACATAATATATACTAACACAATATAACAACTACTACATACCAAGTCAGTATCTCATATCTAATAAATACTAACACAATATAGCAACTACTACATACCAAGTCAGTATCTCATGTCTAATAAATACTAACACAATATAACAACTACTACATACGAAGTCAGTATCTGATATCTCCTTCAACTCTCTTGTGGACACATCAAATAAACACACTGTACTTAGTCCAATTATCAGAAGTTGGGCGTGACTGCTATTATACTCTATACATGTAGCATTAGGATAGAGACCCAAGTGAGGCCCACCTGAATGTAGTCTAGTCCAGTGCTAAATAGAAACAATATAAATAATACTATCATATGTTGTGTCTGATATTTCATACACTTACCATTGTGGACAAGTCCAACATATGTATGGCACTGCTCCATCTTCCTCCACATCTTATGATTTGATGAGGACTCACTTTAGTGAAGGCAAAGTATACATCACCACCAGGTACATCTCCAGTGACTGGAGGAGAAGACCAAGTCCCTAACAATACATACAGTGATCAGTAACTTAGTAAACTGAAATTATTTAACTAAAATAATAAAAATACAAATAGTAAATTAGAGTAGCGCAATTAAAAAAATGTAAACATGAACTCACTGGCAATAACAAATACACATATATAACAATACAAACAAACACAACACTAAAATAATTAATAACTATTATACAATTACATATGGTATGGTAAGGATCATCAAGTGCCTCCACTATATGGAGTATAATGTGCTAGTATCACATGAAGGACAAATTTACAGACTTTGTGTGTAACTTTAGAGCTATTATTTCACCACATTGAACTTCTTGGAGGGGAAGTGGAATGGTTCTCCTCCCCATCCCATAAATACAACCTTGACTAATATAAATTAAATATTAACATTATATCAATAATTAACATATTTCATGATAGTTTGAACTCACCAGTTGATAGGTCAAACATGTGAAGATCATTATTAAGTAGTCTACCATGTTCATCCCATCCTCCATGTACTAGTAGTGAGCTTTTATAGTCTATCACACTACAGCCAGACTTCACACCAGGACTACCACTAGCTTCTGGAGGAGACACCTCCTGCAATGTCCAATTAGTTAGGTTTAGTCGATACAATGATCCAGTTTTCTCTGCTCTCGTATCCCAAGCTCCATCGAAGTACATACTCTCATCATAACCCCCATAGAAGTACAGACAGTCATCTATCCTAGCACATCCTCCATTATAAAGTCCAGGAGGATGACGACCTTGTAACTGGTGTCTGGTCCATGTCGCTGTGGCAGAGTTGAATTCATGCAAGTAGTCCAAGTCATCCACTGGCACACCTACGTCCACGCGTCCACCCCATAGATATACAGAAGAATGTGTACCAACAGAGAAGAAGTCATATCTTGGACTAGGTTGTGATGAGGACATTGTTGATATTTCTATACAATATACCCATTAACAGACAAACATCAAATAAGAGAAAATATACACATACTAACTACCTCACATACAAACACACATACTAATTACCTCAAATATAAACACACATACTAACTAACTCACATACAAACACACATACTAATTACCTCACATACAAACACACATACTAACTACCTCACATACAAACACACATACTAATTACCTGACATACAAACACACATACTAACTACCTCACATATAAACACATATATAATAATACCTATGGCTGACTATGATGTATGTATTAAGGGTGCCCTGCCACCGGAAACCGAGGCGCGTAACCACAAATTGACTGTTTTTGCTATGTCATTATATTTCTTTTTCTGTGTACTGTGGGCTTACTTTGTTGTTACAGATGGAATGAGCACCAATAGAGGGCTCCAGCAAGCCAAATTTGAAGAATGAAGACCCGTCTGGGAGCTCTGCACACCGGCTACTATTCGGTGTTATTTTGAAGCGGCCAAAGGAACTAGCGTGCTCATTTTTTTTCCAGAGGTAGCTAGCGGGCTTCTTCGCAAAATTACAGAGCCATATTTCTAATATCTATATTCTTTTTTTGTAAATAGTAAAATTTTGGTGCCGTTTTACTCCTGCGTTATTCTAAAAAAATCTCTCTGTAACTTTATTCGAAGGGGGGTATGCTGCTTGTGCGCCAAATTTGGATTCAATTCAATGATACAATTCCACGAAATATCGATTTATATTTTCAAGTTGACTACTGATTCGCTATTTTACCCCGCCCCCCATAACATTGAGCTCCGCGAACGCGCAATTTATTGGTAAGAGCATAATCAATTGACTTGTGGTAGCTCTAAAAAGAGCCCATTTGTAAACAAAAATAAGAAATACAATAATGAGCCGTGAGATGGCCGTTGTAACTTTGGAAAAGGTTAGTCCCCGGAGCAGAAGTGACGGCGTATTCCCAATGTTGTTTGGAGTTGGTTGCTCATTAGTGAGAGCGGGGTAGTTCAGCACAAATTTCCGACTTGGTAGGTGATAGGGCTGAAGAATATAGCGGTAGCAATCCCGACAGAAAGAACTGAAGTGATGATGACGGAGTCTATACGCAGCCAAGTCTGAATACAAGGTTGGTGGAATAGTAGGAGGTGGTACCAGTCAGGATGGAGTTGGTCACCGTTGAGACAGAGTTTTAAGCTGCTCCAATGGCTTCACAAGTATACAGCCTCATTTCGTACCCTGAAAGTATAATAGAAGGATGTTATTTGAGGTGACTGTTTCAGACTCGTACAGTACAGTTGTACAGTTATAGCTCGGGACCCGTTTGTCCTCCTGCTTCGCGGTAATCTGTAGATTTTTTTGGCGCCAAAGTTAATTGATCCGCGTAGAAATTCAGAGCTTGCCACACATGAATAGATTGCATGCGGGGAGGGGGGGGGGGGGTCGGGTTACGGGCGGTTCTGCGGTATTATACTGAATGATTAAACGACCACAGGTCCAGGTGGCAGGGCACCCTTAATGAATAATTCATGAGCTAATGAGCTACAACATGCAGACACACAATACTCGTAAACTCGTGCTGAAGGTTATTACTGTAATTGTAACTAAAAGCAGGTGGAATAGACTAGGACAGGTGGAAGTAGAAAAAGAAGGCAAATTTCACAAAGCCTAAATCCACAATCATGATAGAAGGACAGAAAGATTCAGAAGCAGGAGAGGTAGACAAAGGAGGAGAAAGGACTCCATGACTCGAGAAGATACAGGAATATATTACAAGTCTGTTGGCTGTGTTGCAGGCACCAGTATAAATACCGCCAACCAGATGAGTGATATTCTGCAGTATCCAATGAATAATACATTTATTATGTACTGCTCATGTGTGAATACCATAGTAACAAGGTTCTTGTGCAATGAACATTTGTGTAACCTGGGGGGATGTAACAACCCCACGTGATTGGGCGAGTGAAGTGAGACCCTCACTAATGAGTCTCTATAGAAATTATGGTATAGACATATGTGAGTGGGTCTAGGAAAAGGGACCTTATGGAGCAAACCAAAAAAATTGAGTTTTTTATGCTAATAAAAAGCTACAATTTATCTCAACTTAGTGCAGAAATACAGGAGGGTAAAACCTTCGAAGTGCAGAGAAACTGGCAGTTGAACTGGGCTGTATTCAGCAAAGCAATTGAACTAGAAATCGAGAAAACATAAATTGAATTTCCACTTCCGGTATAATTAACCTTTCCGTATACTTAACGGCGTACTCCGCATATGCAATTAAATCGTACAGCCGCTTTTTAACGGCGACTAACGAAGTTTGCATAGAGTTCTTTTTAGCTTTCAAAGCGTCTCACGGCCTGTCTTATCGGAATCCTTGGCTACTCTATTCGTTGTAGCGGTAAACTTTCAGCCAGAGGTAAGCTGTAGAGTGCATGCAATAGTCTCAAAGCTATGCCGTGTTTTTAGCTGCTTCTTTGAAACTCCGCCCATCCCCCGTTTATTGTACTTTGAGACGAGAGAGAATAAAAAGTAGCTTGTCTTTCCACGGCACGCTTGGGGTCTTTTAAGTTGTCTTGACATTTGAAATTTGGCATAGACGTAGAGTAAGGGTCACTAAGACTAATTCTGCAAAAAACAAAAATAGGAGAAAGAAAGAATTTTTACGATGACTTACTTCTGGAGCCTATATCTCAATTTCAATTTTTGCGCCGTAAGGTCCCTTTTCCCAGACCCGCTCACATATGTATATGGCAAAGCTCAAAGAATAGGAGAGACGTCCGTAGTTAGGTCTTGCAAACTTCATGTAGTTCATTATCTAATAATTTATCAACTAGAGCTCTGGTACAATACAGCATTTTCAATGAAGTGTCCTTTGGAAAGGAAGCTCAGCTTCAACAGAATGTGTTGCTTTATTGATCCTTACCTACATCATATTAGGAAATTTGATTGTTCAATAGTCAAGTCACAAGGAGAATGTAATGTAAGTTTCATGCTGGTATTATCAAGTGAACAAGTGTGCATGTGTGTGTGTGCGTGTGTAAAAATGTTGTGTTTTGTTAATGAATAACACAAATTAACTAAACAACATTTACTAACAAATAAATATTATGAGTGGCTAACATTTAAATTGTGGTCAGACCAGCTCGCTTGCCATTTGTGCTGAACCTCATCACTTCCTAGTGGTAACAGGTATTAGGCCCTTCACCATTAGTAGCATAGCCAGGGAGGGTTCAAGGGGTTTGGTCGATCTACCATAAGTAAACTGAAATGAGAAACTAAAGGAATGCGATATGGCAATTGTTATTGGCATCTGGTAAAGTATGGTCATCTGGTAAAGTATGGTCATCTGGTAAAGTATTCTCATCATTGTCTTGCACAAAACCTACAACTTTAGAAATGAGGTTAGTTTTGATACCTGAAATTCACTAATGGGTACTTGAGAAATTGACAAGTCCTAAAAAAGAAGTGTTATTGTACATTTTAATTGTATTGGCACTATAAGCTTGATCTTCCTCAAATGGAAGGGAACCACCCTCTCAGAAAATCCTGGCTACACCCCAAAACATAACATACATATTTAAGATAATACCCAATTTTTAATTGTCCACCCCTCGTACTGTCTCGCTGCTCGCTTTAGCTCTCCAACAAGTATCCCAGATTTTCCATACAGTTATTCCTGATAGATAGTGCCTCCCAAATCGCTCGCTCGCCAATTAACTCACTTGCAGTCGATTGCCGCTGGTTCTTTCAGAAGACTTCTATACTCGTAGGCAACACTGTTCACACCAACTTCATATGCGAGTACTCTCCCATTCCAAGCGCACCGTCAGGAGGGTGCACGGTCAACACAAAACATACACAGCCGCCTCCTACACCCCCACAACCACCTCCCGAACCTTGCTGCGCGGTGGCTGCGCAGCTTAGATAGAGTTAGTGTTTGTGGGGGGGGGGGGGGGGCATGCGAGGGGCGTGTCAATACTCTATTGCGCATGTGTGCATATATGCGTGTCCTTCTTTCACCTGCTCATGTCATTTTGTTGGTGTCGCAGCTCTTGTTACAGGATGGTCAACGAGGATTTTAAAGGAGCTGGAAAGAACTGGGGCCTGGAAATTTGGCGGGTAGGTGGGGGAGGGTGTCGTGCTTTAAAGGAGTAGGTACCGGGTAGCCGTGCCCCCATTTTCTCGTGGTTTTAAGAGCCAGACCCTTTACCATCCTAGCGGTGGAGGGAAGGGTCTGGTCACCATCCATTAAAGCGTTCCACTAAATTGGCTTTTGTAGAAGTTTGTTAAAATATTGATAAGCCAGCATTGTGGTCATCAAAAAGTAGAGACAGCAAGAAAGGGGCATGCTAGGCCTGAAGGCTAGTTCCCATGGGACTAGTTTGTTTAACTAGAATCACCTCATCTAGTACCTCACTCACAACAACTGAGAGATCCATTCTCACACCTGGAGGTAACTAATCACTACAATGGGAACTACTACAATGACATGTATATGTAGTGGGTCACCATGGAACATTATTAAAATGGGTCAATGATGGTGTGATACTGGTGGCATTGTTGTTCTGGTTGTTCTCCATGAGTATGGTATGACTATTAATAGCTGCCCATTAGTCCCCCCCCCCCCCCCCCCCCCCCCCCCCCCTCATTCCAGAGTCTCTCCTGTCACAGTATTTGTGAGGGTTCTACGAGTGTACAATATCAGGAGTGAGTGGGTGAGTGTGTTTTATCAGACAGTCAGAGATGGGATTGACAGGCACAAGTTATTCTGTTGTTATTACTATTCACTGCTATTAGAGGCAATTATTTCAGTTGTGGTTTTCCTGCAGTTGTGAAATTCATGAACTGGGGATTTGATTCAGCCATGTCTTCACTAACACTTCATCTAAGCCAAGCTTGAGGCACTTCTCTCTTTTATTCCATTTAATAAGATGGCTTACCAACTCATTATCTCTGTGATAACTGGATGAGGTAGGATTCAAGTCTGGTTTACGTAGTTAATATTGTGACCCTCGTTCTGTTCTGGTTCTAGTAGTGCAGTTCTAATGCTTTATATTTGGAACCAACCCGTGGTCTTGAATCTCATTCCTGTACCTCTGTATTTGGAACCAAACTGTGGTCTTGAATCTCATTCCTGTACTTCTATATTTGGAACCAACCTGTGGTCTTGAATCTCATTCCTGTACCTCTGTATTTGGAGCCAACCTGTGGTCTTGAATCTCATTCCTGTACCTCTGTATTTGGAACCAACCTGTGGTCTTGAATCTCTTTCTTGTACCTCTGTATTTAGAACCAACCTGTGGTCTTGAATCTCATTCTTGTACCTCTGTATTTGGAACCAACCTGTGGTCTTGAATCTCATTCTTGTACCTCCGTAACCAACCTGTGGTCTTGAATCTCATTCCTGTACCTCTGGTATATGATGTGTTGTATTTATTTCAGGAGCGCATGCAGCTGCAGTTCAGGCAGCTCTCTCCAGACGCGAGGAGGACATGCCGATGTCCTCGCGTCGCTACACGGGCACAGCAGACCACGTCGTAGTCTCACCTTCCTTGAGCTTCGGAGACGAGAACGGACTGGTGTCATCAGGACGTGCAAACAGCCGTAGTAGCACCCCAGGCACTGGGGGGAGTGCCCCCAGTCAGGTGAGAGGGGTGTGGTGGGTGGGTGTGTATTGGTTGGTTGTTAAAGGGTAGCATTAGCGTGTAGATGATGAGATGGATATGTTGTAGTGCTAAGAGATTTCCGTAAGTGTACTTGGGTTGTATGTTTGTGTGTGCATGTGTAGTTCTAGATTTGGTTAGTGTTTGTGTGTGATTGTGTCTGTTGATAATGACTAAATGGAGGTGTTGTCTATGGTTACAGACTGTTGTTGTTAGTGTATACAACATGCAGTTATGTCCACAGCAGCCAGCGAGGTCTTGGCAGAGACAGCGGCTTTACTTTACTGAGAGGGGCGTGGCTGTCCTATACTTATGTCATAAACCTGTACACTGTACAGTTCGTCCAGCTTAAAGAGTAGAAAGTTCTGTTTTTTGTTAATTGTTCTTTAAATGTATACATGTGCAGTCAGATTGATGTCAGGAAGCTGAAACTTCACACACACACAAATTAATATATATTGTAATTGATTATGTTTTAAAAAATTGTGGTTTGTGGTCACAACTGTGGTAATAGATAGAAGAAGTGACCCTATAAATGGAGGATATTTTTGATGTTTTTAAGCCAGAAAAAGAGTAAATTGAATTCGAGTGTCTAAAGATTTTGCAGACTGAATCTATGGCTCATTAATTTGATTTGTACCAAATTTTTATATTTTAATACTATTTTACTTATTTTTAATTTCATTTTTTATAAAAAACTGTACTCCCCAAATGCTTTAAGCTGGTAATTTTGCAATTTTGAAGTAAGTGTCTTGGGAATTTAATATAAAATACCTAAATAGTTGTATTTTAATCCATATGAATTTGAAACCCCTATCTTGAAAATTAAGGGAAATAAAAATGCTTTTGTGAGAGTGTTAGTATTTTCGGTGTAAGTTGTGACGTTTGCGGAAGCTCTTATCTCAATGACGACGTATTTGTGACGTCAAAGTGATGCGCTTGCGCATTTGTGAACTAAACCAGGGGATGTTGGACACGCTGGTAAACCAGGGGATGTTGGACACGCTGGTAAACCAGGGGATGTTGGACACGCTGGTAAACCAGGGGATGTTGGACACGCTGGTAAAACGCGGGAGATGGCCCGTAACCGAGCCACGCAAACAATCAATTAACTTTGGCGCCAAAAACCGCGAAGCAGGTGGACACAAACGGGTCTCTGAGCTATAACTTGTATGTAGTGTACTAGTCTGAGACAGTCATTTCGAATAACATCCTTCTATTATACCTGCAGGGGATCGAAGCTGTACTTGTGAAGCCATTGGAGCAGCTTAAAACTCTACCCTGACTGGTACCAGCTCCGACAATTCCACCAACCTTGTATTGAGACTCCGCTGCGTATAGACTCCATCATCATCACTTCAGTTTTTTCCATCGGGATTGCTACCGCTATACTCTTCAGCCCTATCGCCTACAAGTCTAAATCTTGTGCTGAACTACCCGCTCCCACTAATGAGCAACCAACTCCAAGCAACATCGGGAATACGCCATCACTTTTGCTCGAGGGACTAACTATTTCCAAAGTTACAACGGCCATCTCACGGCTCATTTGTATTTCTTATTATTGTTTACAAATGGGCTCTTTTTAGAGCTGTCACAAGTTAATTGATTATCTTACCAAATAAATTGCGCGTTCGCGGTGCTCAACATTATGGGGGGCGGGGTGAAATTGCGAATCAGTTGTCAACTTGAAAATAAAAATTGGTATTTCGTGGAACTGTATCACTGAATTGAATCCAAATTTTGCGCACAAGCAAAATACCCCCCCTTAGAATAAAGTTACAGAGAGTTTTTCTAGAATAACGCACGAGTAAAACGGCATGAAATTTTACTTTATACAAAAAAAAAGAATATAGATATTAGAAATATGGCTCTGTAATGTTGCGAAGAAGCCCTCAGGCTACCTCTGGAAAAAAATGAGCGCAGTAGCTCTTTCGGCCGCTTCGAAATAACTCTGAATAGTAGCCAGTGTGCAGAGCTGTATATCCGTCCCAGGCGGGTCTTCATTCTTCAAATTTGGCTTGCTGGAGTCCTCTATTGGTGCTCATTCCACCTGTAACAACAAAGTAAGCCCACAGTACACAGAAAAAGAAATATAAAGACATAGCAAAAACAGTCAATTTGCGGTTACGCGCCTTGGTTTCCGGTGGCAGGGCACCCTTAAATAAGGGAAGTTCCCGAATAGGAGCTGCCGTGTGAGGGCGCGGCTCAAGTTTAACTACAAGTTGTGACGTAGGACGGACGAATTTGTGACGTCAAAAAAAATGGCGCTTAATGTATGGAATGTCTATGGAGATAGCGTAGTTCTTATACTTATGCTGTTTTATATGACTTAGTTTCGAGTGGATTGGGATCTAACAACACAAAAAAGGTATGGCTAAGCTTATTGTGATTGCAACTAGTCTAAGTTTTGAGATCTGTACTTTCTACTCTTTAAGCTGGACGAACTGTACTTATGTTTCACTCCTCCATGTTGCACTTTCCCATCACCTCATATATATAAGTCACATGCAAGCAGTGGGATTGATACAAGAACATGGCTAGTCACATGCAAGCAGTGGGATTGATACAGAACATGGCTAGTCACATGCAAGCAGTGGGATTGATACAGAACATGGCTAGTCACATGCAAGCAGTGGGATTGATACAGAACATGGCTAGTCACATGCAAGCAGTGGGATTGATACAGAACATAGCTAGTCACATGCAAGCAGTGGGATTGATACAGAACATGGCTGGTCACATGCAAGCAGTGGGATTGGTACAGAACATAGCTAGTCACATGCAAGCAGTGGGATTGATACAGAACATAGGTAGTCACATGCAAGCAGTGGGATGATGATACAGAACATGCAGTCAGATTAGTACAAGAACATAGCTAGTCACATGCAAGCAGTGGGATTGATACAGAACATGGCTAGTCACATGCAAGCAGTGGGATTGGTACAAGAACATAGCTAGTCACATGCAAGCAGTCAGATTAGTACAAGAACATAGCTAGTCACATGCAAGCAGTGGGATTGATACAGAACATGGCTAGTCACATGCAAGTAGTGGGATTGATACAGAACATAGCTAGTCACATGCAAGCAGTCAGATTAGTACAAGAACATAGCTAGTCACATGCAAGCAGTGGGATTAATACAGAACATAGCTAGTCACATGCAAGCAGTGGGATTGATACAGAACATGGCTGGTCACATGCAAGCAGTGGGATTGATACAGAACACAGCTAGTCACATGCAAGCAGTGGGATTGATACAGAACATGGCTGGTCACATGCAAGCAGTGGGATTGGTACAGAACATAGCTAGTCACATGCAAGCAGTGGGATTGATACAGAACATAGGTAGTCACATGCAAGCAGTGGGATTGATACAGAACATGGCTAGTCACATGCAAGCAGTCAGATTAGTACAAGAACATAGCTAGTCACATGCAAGCAGTGGGATTGATACAGAACATGGCTAGTCACATGCAAGCAGTGGGATTGGTACAAGAACATAGCTAATCACATGCAAGCAGTCAGATTAGTACAAGAACATAGCTAGTCACATGCAAGCAGTGGGATTGATACAGAACATGGCTAGTCACATGCAAGTAGTGGGATTGATACAGAACATAGCTAGTCACATGCAAGCAGTCAGATTAGTACAAGAACATAGCTAGTCACATGCAAGCAGTGGGATTAATACAGAACATAGCTAGTCACATGCAAGCAGTGGGATTGATACAGAACATGGCTAGTCACATGCAAGCAGTCAGATTAGTACAAGAACATAGCTAGTCACATGCAAGCAGTCAGATTAGTACAAGAACATAGCTAGTCACATGCAAGCAGTGGGATTGATACAAGAACATGGCTAGTCACATGCAAGCAGTGGGATTGATACAGAACATGGCTAGTCACATGCAAGCAGTCAGATTAGTACAAAAACATAGCTAGTCACATGCAAGCAGTCAGATTAGTACAAGAACATGGCTAGTCACATGCAAGCAGTCAGATTAGTACAAGAACATAGCTAGTCACATGCAAGCAGTGGGATTGATACAGAACATGGCTAGTCACATGCAAGCAGTGGGATTGATACAGAACATGGCTAGTCACATGCAAGCAGTGGGATTGGTACAGAACATGGCTAGTCACATGCAAGCAGTGGGATTGATACAGAACATAGCTAGTCACATGCAAGCAGTGGGATTGATACAGAACATGGCTAGTCACATGCAAGCAGTGGGATTGATACAAGAACATGGCTAGTCACATGCAAGCAGTGGGATTGGTACAGAACATGGCTAGTCACATGCAAGCAGTCAGATTAGTACAAGAACATAGCTAGTCACATGCAAGCAGTGGGATTGGTACAGAACATAGCTAGTCACATGCAAGCAGTCAGATTAGTACAAGAACATAGCTAGTCACATGCAAGCAGTGGGATTGATACAGAACATAGCTAGTCACATGCAAGCAGTGGGATTGATACAGAACATGGCTAGTCACATGCAAGCAGTGG
>WLWD01000557.1_pt1 | contig 32364 bp, 22 predicted proteins | sample 6712731 | NCBI WGS metagenome assembly WLWD01 (sample SAMN12718690, study PRJNA576275) | sponge metagenome | isolation source: marine sponge | host: Mycale hentscheli | place: New Zealand: South Island, Marlborough, Capsize Point | collected 2014-11-01
AATGTGCTTTACGAGTGCTGTTGATCCCAACAGTACAGGTTACCCGTGCTATCACTCGCTAATAGTAGGCCATCTTCTTCTTTTTTAATCATTTGCACTTGTAGCTACACTGTATCAGTCACTCACTATCTTTGTATTTCAGGATTAGATTCCTCTGGAATTTCGGTTTCAACCTATGGCTCCTCTTAAAATGTTGAAAATGTTCCGTCTAATATGGGTAGAGCTTCTGTGGTACAGAATGACATTGTCTCCAACTAGAATGACATTGTCTCCAACTAGAATCTCTCCAACTGTACATTTCCAAGGTTAATACTGCATGCACGCACACTTATCCGTATTATTTCACTTAGCTACTGTGGTATTTCACTTAGTTTCCACTTAGTTGCTGTGCTATTTCACTTAGTTACGTGCTATTTCACTTAGTTACGCACTATTTCACTTTCTCTGTGCGACTTCAATTGAAGAGTGATTTTCCCACACATTTTTGATGGGCAATTTACGTGCCGTACTATTAGATTTAGAAATTGTTGTGACAATACGCCATCTGACAAGGAATAGTCTGAGAGAACAAACTCAAAACCTGTTTCATTTTGGTTTTCATCATATACATGTTCCATATCATCGTCAGGAGTGGCAGTAAACACTCGGCCACTGTAACTAATGAAATGCCCCCCCCCCCCACCTCCCTAGTACTTTAGTGAGATTGTGTTGTTGTTTTTTCCCATTAGTGTACTGGCAATTTTTAATTAACAGTGGTATACATGATGACAGTGGCTAAGGTGTAAGGCTAAGTAGGAAAAAAAAAAAATAAAAAAAAAAAAAAAGAGAGTGGGGAAATTTTTATTCTAAGTCTTGACACAGAATTACATCTTATAAGGTGTATTGCATGATTGACTTTAATGTCGATTTCCCCCCCCCTCCCCCATTCACATTGTCTAACTTAGCTCCCCCTTGGGTGACAAGCCGGAAGAGCCTAATGATGATAGGGATAATAGGGTGTTGAACTTGTCTACAATCTGTATGAGTCATGAGATCCTCAGAAGTGTGTCTAAGAGTTGGCCAGAGATATATTTATCGTATTGACAGTGGTTAGTGTGCAGCAGTTCAATATGATGGGATTTCTTGGATAATATTTGTTTGACTAGGTATAAACATACTTGATTATTAAAGTTCAATGTTGTTTTTTAATAGCAGCCTAAATGTTTGATTAATAAAAACATTTAGGTGTGACTAGTGGTTTGTAATAATCAAGTATGAATATGATGGGATGGAAGTCAACGGCTTCTATATCGATATCTGAACACAGCTGATGTCTTTTATAGTAGGCATTCACTATGTATATAGAAATTTGTAATAAGTAGCTGCAGTCAACAACTCCACATTAGTTCTCAAGATGTCTGGTCGAAGCATTTATTTGAAGTGAGAATTCATATCAGGTGGATTTATTGAAGTTAAATGGGGAACAAAAACAATTGCGGCCGCATTAATGCAGCCACGGAAGTCGATCACTTTAAAGAATCATAAAAAGTACAATATTAAAGCTATATGTGACATACGGTAATCAAAACAGTCTAAAAGACTGCTCATTCTGACAATGGCTAAAACGTTTACCAATTTTTTGTACCATTCGATCAGGAGTGTACGGCTTCTTGTTTTACAACCTTTGAGGCTATAGGGTGTTTTCATCGTACGCCCGCGCTCACGTGACTCGAAGTAGTGGTGTACAGGTGCGTGATAGTCGACTATGGTCCTATGTGTTGTTTTTGGTTGTTCCAAGAGATCTGGACGGGACAAAGACATATCATTCTACAGAATACCTAAGATAATCAAAACTAAAGGTGAGAAAGGTGAACAGCTAAGCAGAAAGAGGCGATTAGGCTTTTTGTCAGCTATTGGAAGGGCAGACTTAACCGAAAAATTCTGATAAATGACAGAATATGTTCCAGACATTTCGTATCGGGGAAGCCAGCTAACCTTTTGGATACCATGAATCCAGACTGGTTACCTACTCTAAATATGGGAAACAGTAAAGAGAGGAGTGAGAATGAAGCACAAGCAGCAAAAGTGAGATGGGAGAGAGCCAAGCAGAGAGAGGTCCAGAGGAATCTAGTGGAGAATGTAGCTAGTAGCAGTGATAGTAGTGCAGAGATTGGTACAGCGGAGGCAAGTACACAGACTGAACTTACTTCACAAATACTGGATAATATAGACAGTTACAAAAAACAGATTCAAGAATTGGAAACTAGAATGTTAGCAAACCACAATTTTAGTGAGGAGATATTGGAGAGTAATGATGAAATGGTCAAGTTTTATACAGGCTTACCATCCTATAGCATACTGAAAACTGTTTTTGAGTTTTGTGCGCCTCAGATATCTAGAGGTACAAAATTGACACAATTTCAGGAGATGATGCTAACTTTTGTGAAGTTGAGACTGAATCCTCCTCATAAAGACCTTGCCTACAGATTTGATTTGTCTGTGTCAACTGTTTCTCGTATTTTTGCTAAGTGGCTCTCTATAATGGATGTCAGATTGAGTTTTTTGATACAATGGCCTGACCGTGAGAGTTTGTGGCAGACGATGCCTCAGTGTTTTCGTGAGAATTTTGGAAAATGTGTTACTGTCATAATCGATTGTTTTGAAGTTTTTATTGATCGACCATCCAACGTACTTGCTCGAGCTGCTACATGGTCCACGTATAAACACCACAATACTGTCAAGGTGTTGATAGGCATCACACCCCAAGGCACTATTTCATATTATGTGTCAGAGGCATGGGGAGGGAGAGTAAGTGACAAGTACCTGACTGAATTCTGTGGCTTTTTACATAATCTGCTTCCTGGAGATGTAGTTCTAGCTGATAGAGGTTTTATATTTCAGACAGTGTGGGGATGTTGCAAGCAAGGCTACATATTCCAGCTTTCACTAAAGGAAAGAGCCAGCTTGATGCATTGGAGGTAGAAAACACTCGTACCCTTGCCAATGTGCGTATTCACGTAGAACGTGTAATAGGGCTTGTACGCCAAAAGTATGCTATTTTAAAGGGAACTCTGCCTGTGGAATATGTCACCAAAAGACCTGATCAAGATTGCCCTCATGTTGATAAAATTATTCGTGTGTGTTGTTCTCTTTGTAATGTGTGTGACTCACTTGTGTCTTTTAACTAATTGACCATTATTATTATTTACTATTTTTGTGTCTTCAAAATGTATTATCACTTTAAAAAAATTGTACAAATGCAAACACAATGATACTACAAAATTTAGTTTCCTTTCTTCTTCTTTATTTTAAATTCAGGAAGTACTCTGCAATTAGGACAGAACCATTTCCCTTTTGGAACAATTTTTATTTTTAAACAGTCTACATGAAACCATTCAATACTGCACGCAGGATTGTCACATGCAATCATTTGTCGCTCATCCTCCGGTTGCTTGCAATAGCAATAGACTTTAATCATATCTGAAGATGGTTCTGGTGAGTTTATTGCTACATTTCCTGATGAAATAGGTCTAGAATACCATCTCCCTACAAGTTCTGGTACAATACACAGATTTAAAAAACTCCGATGATTTCTTGATACAGACAGACCAGAATTCACTGTCAGCATGGTTTGAACTGGAAGTCGGTCACAATACGACACTAAAAAAGCCATTCAAAAGCTGAGCGGTCCACCTGTACACCACTACGAAATTACGTCATAAAAATGCATGTGACGAAAACTCCCTATTAAAAGCTTCTGGCGAATTTAGCCATGTTAGAGAAGAAGAAAGTAAGGACAGATAGTTAGCTACCTGTGCAGCCGTTTTGCTTAGGGTTAGAACTGTAGAAAGTAATGATGGAGCCTCAGGGAAGCCAGTATAATCAAGCAGTACTAAGTCCAGTAGCAATAGATGTCTACCTAATACAGGTATTAGTAGGAAGGGGTGATGAATCTGTAATGATAGAAAGAGTGCTAGGAGTGTGAGAGCAGTAAGCAAGAGAAGGTGGTTTGATTCAGTTTATTTGAATGTTAGAAGTGAATGTCATACTATTCTGTGTTGAAACCACTTTATTTACCTGTATAAAGTTGGGTTTTTTCTATAGCCTTACTTTATACATTAAAATATGATGGGAAGAGAAATGTATTTTATTTTATCACTTACTGATGAAGGCTACATGGAGCCGAAACATTTGAACTATTATTACAGATACTACAGAAATTAAAAATAAATATACTTTAGTATGAAGCTGTATATTTTTAGTAATAATGAATCTTAATGTAATACTTAATTAAGTTATTTTACCATCACTTCATCTTTGGTCGTAACTTGTGATACCTAAATTTTTAATCAGTGAATGAGTATTGATCAAAACTGAATCCTGTCATTCATTAGTAGTGTATGCCTGTGTGTGCAACTAGTTTCCTGTGTAGGAATGTTTCTTCTATAATATATAGAGCTGACGTTTCTTCCCTGTCACTAACCTCTAAAATTAATGTTGTTGTGGTTTTTTACCACAATGTCTTGACCGTTCTATTTCTGCATTATACTACAGTATGTGTTCATGCATGCCTCTACCTCTTGTTTACAACTGACTCCAATCTAGAGATCCAGAACCGCCGTGTTAGTGAATATTTTTAAGAGACTATACCTCTCAGCTAGAGTTTGATAACTGTTTCTAAGAATTAGCTTGCGAGTATAAGTTGAATTTCATGATTGCATTTATTCACTTCAGTGTGTTTTCTTTTTCTATTGCTTTTCCTTGTAGTGGGATGGAGTGGGTGAAGCTGCTTTCGATGTCTCTGACTTAGACTAGCTGTGAATGATGGCTCAAGAAGTGTCAACATTTGATCTTAGAGTTACCTGACATTGCTGAAGTGATGGCAAGGTGAGTGTTTTGTAGAGTGTGTTTGTAATAAGGAAGTATTGATTCCAATAGGTCTACATTGCTAGAAGGTATCACCAACACTCGGAGCAATTAGTGGCTCTGGCTAGCTTGTTGTGGTCACCTAGGACAAAGGTGTCTGTGTTTGTGTCAATAAATATACATGTAAGTATGTATGTCAAGTAATGTAATCAGATGTCACTGTATATGAGACCAGTACTATCGCAAGATGTTGATAATCTTAGTGATCTGAATGCTAGTCCGTACTCTGGCAAGTTTCTGAAGGCTAAAAATTGCCGATTTAATTCCTGGGGAACACTATTGCAGTAACAAGGAGTGACTAATGCAGTAACATTAACACATGATCCTGTGGCTGTTCTGTTGGAAGATGTCTATTATTTCAGCTAACTTTATTTTGTGTAATCTATGACCTTCAGTGGCATTGGCATCAGCTGTGTCTAGTTAGTTCTAGTTAGGAGGTTATACCTCCATGTATTCTACATAGCAAGGAGTCTATATGTAGGATAACAAGTTCTGTTCTGTTAGTCAGTTTTGTCATTTAGTTGTTATGAGTTTCATATCACTAAATTACCAGCTGTAGCTGTACCAAGTAGAACGCTTGGTTTCTCTTAGTTGGAACATCTCTAAAAATATTTCAGTCTGTGGAACATTTTAGTTCTTTTAGAACCTTTTAGAGGAGCCCTGCAATGCCAAGTGTGGGCACATCTGAACAATTTTTCAAATTTCATCCATCTGTGTCTCTGGCTTGTAGTTTATAAGCACATTATTTATTCCTGACAGGCTTTAGGATCTATTTTGATCACGTCATATTTAATCTCGCTTTACTGGACCCTTTACCTACTGCTATGCGGCGGGTAGGCTGACATTAAGTAGTTTGTTCAGTTCCCTTCACTGATTGGGAAGACCACAAACAATAGATGACATAATAAGGTGGTATATCCTGTGACGTAAGACTGCTCTAACTTTTTGTGTGTGTTGTATTTCTATATGGCTGGCTGTGTTGAATAATTCATGTGCCATGAAATATCTTAGTGGTTATTCAGTCATTCTAGGCTGAAATAATTATTGGCTGTTAGAACGAGAAAAATTTGCTATCATCTTAGTGGTTTTACCCACACTAATTAAGCCCACCATCACATCACCCACCCGAGCCCAGGTAAAGGTCGACAGAGGACCTGCAAATACTGCGACCATTCGGCTAAGCGATCACGTGTGGGGTGTCACATGTGGAGCAATGGCACCCGGGCACAAGTACATTAGTCCTGATAGCCATTGTTCTCAGTGCTTGTAGCCTAAGCCTAGTAGCTACCTGTTACTTCCTTGCCAGAATGGCTGGTTCACTCAGCACTATTAGCTCTCTAAGGATGGCTGCTCATCAGTGGTGGTATTATTTAAATAGTAAGGGGCTGGAGATATACACTACTGTACTCTATATAATTAGCTTTCTGTAGGTCAGGTTGGATTAATAGGATCTTAATCATCAATCAGTGGTGAATGGCCTTCATTGATGCAATCAGCTGAAAATAGGAGTTCTATGGCTCGATAATACATGGGCATGCTGCTGGTCCATTTGCCTTGCTTAACTAGTACAGTTATGTTAAGAGTTGGACTCTAGTTCTAATGCTGTTACTCTACTCAACAGTTGCAATCTCTAAATCACGAAATTATGCTGCTAACCCTCGTTATGATCAGGCGTAGGCCTTCGTTACAGGTGTGGGGTGCATTGCCGGCTCCCACTCTTCTTATTCGAACCTTCATGCAAAAATTTATGATCATCATTGTCCATTGCATGTTAGTAACTATGTGCAGTATTTAGTAATGGCCGTATTGCCAAGATTGGCTCTGTCAAAGTGATCAGTATTCTCGAAAGCTTGGAAACTCCTGAATCAGTCAGGTTGCATGCTGTAATTGATATTTATGCTGACATGAGAGTGTTACATGAGAAGGGAGGCGGAGCAAATAGGTTACATAATGAGAAAGATTAGAGAGTGAACTGTAGTGCTGGATGTGTCTTGGGACTCATAAGCCACACTACACTATTGCCAGTGTGGCATTATAGAGAGCATGAGTAGGGCTAGGGCTAGGGCTAGGGCTAGGGCTAGTGTGGCATTATAGAGAGCATGAGTAGGGCTAGGGCTAGGGCTAGGGCTAGTGTGGCATTATAGAGAGCATGAGTGGGCAATTCTAGTACATATAGTAGATTTCCACCAAATAAAGGTGTGATGGTCTGTCCGGGGCCCCTTTGAAAGTGTCTATGCAGGGCACGCTGCCCTTCACTCTATTTATTCTTACACTATCACAGTCGCTGCCTGTCTATTCTCACATGATCAGGCTCCCTGCCTGTCTATTCTCTCACTCTCGCTGCCTGTCTATTCTCACACGATCAGGCTCTCTGCCTGTCTATTCTCTCACTCTCGCTGCCTGTCTATTCTCACATGATCAGGCTCACGGGCGTCTATTCTCTCACTGTTAGGCTCGCCGCCTGTCTAGACTATCAGCTCATATTCTCTCACTATCAGGTTTACTGCATGTCTACTCTCACTCGCAGGCTTGCTGTCATCTATTCTCTCACTCCATCAGGCTCGCTGCAAGTCTATTCTCACACTATCAGGCTTCTGCCTGTCTATTCTCACTCTCACTCAGGCTCTCTGCCTGTCTATTCTCATATTTAGGCTTGCTGCCTGTCTATTCTCACACCAGCAGACTCACCGCCTACCTATTCAGACTCACTGCCATCCATTCTCACTCGCAGGCTTGCTGTCTATCTATTCTCTCACTCTCACTCAGGCTCACTGCCTGTCTATTCTCACACCATCTGGCTCGCTGCCTATCTATTCTCACTCCATCAGGCTCGCTGCCTATCTATTCTCACTCCATCAGGCTCGCTGCCTATCTATTCTCACTCCATCAGGCTCGCTGCCTATCTATTCTCACTCCATCAGGCTCGCTGCCTATCTATTCTCACTCCATCAGGCTCACTGCCTATCTATTCTCACACTATCAGGCTCACTCTCTATCTATTCTCACACTCAAGTTACTGTCTATCTGTTTTCACACCTAATGCTGTTAAGGCATTCTTGCTCTCTAGCTCACCAATGTATTCGTGCACTCTCGGGCTCACTGCCTATCTATTCTCATACTCAAACTAGCCACCTATCTAGTCCCACACCCAGATATCTAGTTCCAACTGTCAGGTTTGCCGCCTATCTCGCACTCGTGTGCTGCCTTGCCACAGCCAGACTCACCACTGGTGTATTATCATGCTTGAGTATTGTTCTTGTTCTTACCCATCCTCACACTCAGACTTGCAGCCAGTCTAGTTGCACATTGTCATACTCTATCTGTGCACTCTCAGACTCACTGCTGGCCTTTCTGATATAGATACAAGACATGTTTGCAGTAACATTTTAAACACATGGTGGAATTCTAATACAGTAGAACCTCCCTTATCCGGACTCCCAAGTTAAGGGCACCTCCCTCTACCGGGCAGCTGCTATGTACCATGTGGTTAGGTAAAGTATCCCAACTAGCAAATTTGACAGCTGCTTTTGGATAGGCAGTTCAGCTGGCAGCACTATTTTGAATGCATTCTGTGATACGGGCAAATCTGAGATACGGGCACCCCTTGAACCAAGGTGCCCAGATAAGAGAGGTTCTACTGTATTAAATTAATTTGCTTCCATCAGCTAAAAGAATACACAGGCAGCGAGAGAATAATAGGCAGTGAGCCTGATAATAATAGGCAGTGAGCCTGAGACTACATAGGCAGTGAGCCTGAGAATAGATAGGCGGTGAGCCTGAGAATACATAGGTAGTCAGCCTGGGGATACCTAAGGAGCGAGCTTGAGAAAACATAGGCAGCAAGCCTGATAGTGTAATGCAAGAATAGATAGGCCCTGGGCGTCAGTGCAAGATTAGGTAGGCAAGTCTGATAGTGCAAATTGCCCATTTTTGTGAAATAACATGTAATGTACATGTATTACATTGAGCGACCAATAGTTTAGTTACATGTATTACAAGTGCAACATATGTAGTATTCTTCAAAATACTTATGTAAAGATGGTTCTGATGTTTTGTACTGCTTAGAAAAGTTTAGTAGAATCTTTTACAATCTATCTTTATTTCGCTCTCTGTTAAATTCTCAGGATTAAGCAAAACTATCTCAAACTGCAAGAAATTATTTGCTCACATGATTACGACGTGACGATAGGGAGACCTTTTCCACAACAGTTAGTACCCTATGTGAAGCCAACAGCTCCATGTTTTCTCAAACTTTCATGTTTTCTCTGACTGCCAGAACAACTATAACATTACATCTTATTTCATCATTAGTATTCACGCATGCTTATTTGTTCTTATTTTCGTGTACTGTCGATCGTCGTGCATCATTGATGTTCCATTTTTTTGTTTATATTTATCACTTAGAACACTGTCATTGACTGTTCTTACTGGAACTCTGACGCTACCATACCCGCTAGTGGGTCTTCACTGCACTAGTTACTCTTGTTGAGATGTTCACATTTATTGGTAAAGAAAACCTTCAGTAATGTACGTTGTTTTTTTATGTCACAATGAGTACTGCCTTGTTGACTATCATTTCAAGAGGCTTTATCTTTCATTAATGTAAAAATCAACAACAGATAGTGATATCTGTTGTTGCTTTTTGCATTAATGAAAGATAAATCAACAACAGATAGTGATATCTGTTGTTGCTTTTTGCATTAATGAAAGATAAAGCCTTTTGAAAACGAAGTGTACCAATATTAAGGTCACTAATGATTTCTGCAATGTTTGATACCGAAAGGAGGACACACCTTTCCCCCTTCTTTAAACTAAATTCCTCCACCCTCTTCTCTTCCTTAAGCTGAGATTCCCTTTCTTGTGAGTGAGTGATTTGTATGAGTAGAGATTTACACTTAAGCACAATTTCAGAAGTCACAGCTGTCATGGGGTTGAAAAAAAAAAAGGAACTTTATATTGGATCACTATTTAACTACAATTTGCTTTTGTAGTATGGTTACTAAGTGCTGACTGAACACAGAGCTCTGTGAGGCACTATTGCTTGTGAAAGGGTTGAATTATCGTGATTATTTCTCGCCAATTGACACGTCTCTACTAGCATTATTAATTTATCCATAATAGTATCACTTGATGAAGTTATTTGTTTGTTGTTGTTGTTTTTCAGTTAACCCAATTAATGGGAATCTGCGTAATTGAGTGAGGAAAAGGAGATGTTAATTAGTAATGCTACAACCTGCTCCTACCCTTTATCCTCTGCTCAGCTTTTCCAAATGTCTCTGCTATAGTTTTGCATTAAGTGTTTACCTAATTCATCTATTCAAATAAACCATCTCCCCCTCTCCCCCGTAGTCCCACAAAGTTTGGTTTTATATAAACTCCCAGTGCATTTATTTTCTCTGCTACTGGCAGTGCATTTATTTTCTCTGCTACAGGCTTCTTCAGCCCCAAGTTTAGAGTAGGGGAAGGAACTGAAGTTTGTCAGTGTGTCTACATATTTTTTCAAAGATATGGTTTGAGTGGCGTAGGAAGTGGGGAGGGGAAGGGGGGGGGGGGGCATAATATTTTGACACAACTTTAAAATGTGATTTCTCGCATGAACACCTGCAACCCCCAAAAAAACTTGCCCTTAGAGAATAGTCTCGCGCAGCCAGACCCTTTACCAATCGCTACGCGGGAAAAGGGTCTGGTAGACTGACATTGAGCAGTTTGTTCAGTTCCCCTTGCTAATTGGGGAGACCGCAAACAATAGGTGACGTAATATCCTGTGACATAAGACTGCTCAAACTTTTGCGCGTGTAGTATTTCTGTGCACAACTCTCCAACAGCTGTGTCAAAACTCTTCCTTTAGGTAATGCCATTAGTTATGCTAAGCAGTGACTTGGACTAGCTTTTTTAAGATATCTGCAGTTGGAAGTTTCGCTTAGCAGCAAAATACAGTTGTTGCTTTGTGCACGGGCCATTGTGTATGCCATGGTACCTTAGGTTTTTGTCATGCTTGCACAAGTAACATTTCTTCATGGCAATACAGAACAAGCTCTGCCTACTGATCTGAACAATTCACGCGCCTGAAAATATTTAACGATTTACACCCACACTAATTGAACCACAGTTAACCACTTGCTGACTAAGCAAGAACAAACTGCTCAATGTCAGTCTACCAGACCCTTTTCCCGCGCAGCAATTGGTAAAGGGTCTGGGTACACGAGACTACTTAGAGCCCACCCATACCGAATCATCTTCCTCACTGTTTGCATTGCTCTTAAATTTACTACTTTTGCATTGTTTGTAACAAGAGGAGTCCATCTGAATACTTTCTGACTGGCAAGCAACACCCCATTTTTGTAATTAGAGCAAAGTTTAGTGAAGCCATCCAACATTTTGATGCCATTTGTACAGGATCCTGATAGATATGAGCACAATGTTGCAATCATAAGTACTGGTACTCTCTGTATCACATGCACATACATGAACAACTGTGGCATGTAAAATCATTGAGAAATGATAGTTTCAATTATTACAAATTATTGTATCAGCCCTTGAGTAAATTGTAGAGCTTTTGCTGCTATGTCTGTACAAATTAAAGTTTTTGTTGTGGGGCTCGTCACACCTGGTTTCCTCATGTACAAACTCATATATTGTATACACTTACACATGTACATGTGTGTAGTATATAAAGTGCCATTGTGGTCTCTTTCATTCATCTTAGTAAGAGGTACTTTCTTGCTTTTTTTCCCTTCTTACATTCATAATGTATATTTAGTTTTCTAATTAAGCATTCCTATTTAATGGTTATTATTGAGACCTTTATCAAGTAGAGATGAGCAGTGTAACATCAAGTGCTGTACTGTACTGTAGTGAAAACAGCATTGTGTTCCTGAAAGGAGCACTGAACCTTTGGTAACATGTAATTACTTACCCTTCTTTGTTACAGGTTTGAGATGCAAGAGTGTCCAAGGAATTGCCATGGATACGTTTCCAGTGACGATTCAATCCTTGTTTGAAGGAAAATCTACTGGAACATTGAGGACAACTAAACTTATCACTGACACTGTCATAATCCAACTCTTTAAGAGCTTCTTCATACTGGAAATTTACAGTATTTTATTTTTATGGAATAGTTCATTAGTATTTTGTCAATGGCATTGGGAATGTTATACTAGCATACAAACAGACTGCATTTTCAGAATAAAGTTGACTAACATAGTACTCAAGGTTTCTAAAGTTAGTGACCTCTTAGTGCTGCCTTGAGTCATCGCACAATGCTACCATTTACTCTAACACATTGGAGAAACATTTCTATGAACAAATTGGGGTGGGGGAGGGGGGAAGGGAGGAGGAGGCGAGTGAGATACATGGACCCAGGAAAAGTACGTGTTGCTACTAGATATATACACATGTAGTTTGCTCCATTCACTTTATGGAGTTGTGGTCTGTCGACTTAAGAATATGTGTCACCAGTATAACATTTGCTTCAACTTTTAGAATAAGCAGTCACGCCCAAAATTGAAGCCACACCCTTTGATTGTTGTGTGAACAAGTATTATAATTATAAAACTACAGTTGCAAAATATTGATGTGTACCCACAGCTATTTTTCCAAGTGATCATGTACTAGCATGATTGAGGTGCTGCTTGGGGTGGGTCTGTCGGCACACAAATGGTGGTCAGCCCCACAGAGATGGTCAACCCCTCAGCAATGGTCAGCCCCGCAGCAATGTTCAGCAACGCAGAGATGGTCAGCCCCGCAGAAGTGGTCAGCAGTCTCGCAGAGACGGTAGCCCCCGCAGAGATGGTCAGCCCCGCATCGACGGTCAGCCATATGAGCATGCGCACGTGCTTAAGGTTCAAAGTTCATTTGATTGGCCGCGCTCTGAGGTCAAAGGTGAGGGTCAGCCGTTCTGCACATAACGTCATCCATAAATAATGCAGAAGTCCAAGGCGGCGAATTATTATTACGCGGTTTCCCGCCACTCCCCGCGCTTTTTTTTTTTAAAGGTCAGTTTATTTTTAAGTGGGTGTGGTGTCTGAGATTGCGCGCGCGGTGGGGTAGTGTTAAGTGGTGGTTACGCAAATGAGACCCTTTACCAAGGTTGTCAGCGTTGGTTAAAAGTTCAGCTGACTGAAATGCTACTGTGGTTGAGGCAACAGTTATGCTGCAATATTTTCATACTGTGCAATTAGCATAATCTAGGAAAAAACTTGCTAAACGATTTCCTCAATTAGACTTGCATGAATCTGGTTCACTTGATCAGCTGAGAGAGGAATTCATGGACTTGAAACTTTCACCAAGTGATCATCCTTCCCTAGAGAAGCCAACATATAAATCTGCAGTTGGTTGGAAGCCAAGAGATGGTGCTTTTTGGTTCGAAGTGGGGAAAATGAAAACTCTTGATGGACAGTTGAGGTTTCCTTCTCTCTACAAGCTGATGACAGGCTTGCTTTCAATACCTTCATCAAATGCAGACTTGGAGAGGGACTTCTCCATCTTGAGAAGAATTCACACAGATCAACGTCCAACGTTGAAACAGTCCACTATCATCTCTCTTATGACTCTCAAGTTCAACAGTGGTGTGGAATGCTGCTGAAGAACTTCTTAAGAAGTGCAGAAAGCTACCATAATGTCACTCAACAAAGAGTAACTACTAATTTTAATTGTTATGCTTTTACATTAATTTGATGGGTGTGGTTTTGATGGGTGTGATTTGGGTGTGGTTAGCTGTGATTTGGGTGTGGTTAGCTGTGATTTGGGTGTGGTTAGCTATGATTTGGGTGTGGACAGGGGGTGTGGCCAGTGTCCTGGAACTGGTTTTCAAAAAATTGGAGCCTATGTAGTAATAGCAGTAAACACTAGGTCAAACACAACATAGTACTCTGTCAGTATCACTATAGTAATGGCAGCAAACACTAGGTCAAACACAACATAGTACTCTGTCAGTATCACTAGTAATGGCAGCAAACACTAGGTCAAACACAACATAGTACTCTGTCAGTATCACTAGTAATGGCAGCAAACACTAGGTCAAACACAACATATAGTACTCTGTCAGTATCACTAGTAATGGCAGCAAACACTAGGTCAAACACAACATAGTACTCCATCAGTTAATCATTACAGGTAGTGCATATAGCCCAACACATCTACCTCCGTATGTTACTTTAGAGAACCCTATGTCTTGTGATTCAAGGAAACCCTATTAGTGTCCTGAAACTAAGAGAACTCTAGTAGTGTCCTGATTTAAGAGAACCCTAGTAGTGTACTGTGACTTAAGAGAACCCTATAGTAGTGTCCTGAAACTTAAGAGAACCCTAGTAGTGTCCTGAAACTTAAGATAACCCTAGTAGTGTCCTGAAACTTAAGGAACCGCTAGTAGTGTCCTGTGGCTAAAGGGCTAGCCCTAACTAAGCCTGCTTTTTAACCTTTATTCTACCTTCTATGAATAGGTTTAACATTTTGTTTCAGAAATCAAGTGAAAATACTACATGTCTACTTTATTCTGAAATGACCAGGCTTGTTCGTCTCTATGCAAGTAATCTCTTAAAGACAGAAACCATTACTGCTGCCTCAGCATCATCACAAGAAAGAAACTCCTGTTTCCTTTTACTGCTATGAAAAAAGTAATAAAAGACATCTATAAATAACTGGTCGATGTCAACAGGTAGTTCTTCATGCCCTCCTTGATTGTTAGGTCAGCCAGGTGGCATATACATCCCACATCCAAGAGGTTGGGGCACTCGTTATTTGATCAGTTTTTGCACACCTGACCTTACACCCTTCATCACGTTTGTGGTATCAGACATGAAAGCTATGTATATTTACGAAAATCTAGCCCTTTAGAACTAAAGTGATTCCTTGAGAGCTTTGAAAAGATTCTGAGCTGTGCCAATGTTGACAATAGGCATGTCAAGGAATCTAGTACGGACATCACCTTCATCAGTATCAAGAAGGCGAACAAGAATAATACAAGATTTATCAGTCTTGTCATTACTCTCATCCATCAAGACCGAAAATAATTTCGACATATCTGTAAGTGCTTTTTCTAGGTAATGTGGGCCTAGTGTCTTGATAATGACTGCAGTCTTTGTGTGACCACAGGAAAACTTTTGGACCACCTCCGAATCTGGGAACATGCAATGGAATAGTTTGGTTGCATGGTCACTTGCCTGAAAGGGAATATTGTGCATTGCAATTAACTTTGACCATAGTATCTCTGCCTCAATAAATTTCAAGGAGGTCTGTGGCCTACAAAATGGTGCCATTGACATTGAGGAAGATGAAGCTGCGGCCATTTCAATGTGGTGTTTGCCCTCAACATGTGTGGTCACATCACTTCTCCCACCATAAGCAATCCCAAAATCAGACGAGCAAATAGTGCATCTAGCATAAGCATCACCTGTACATGTTAAAAAAAATCTTTTTAAAAGCCTACAATATGTGACCGGTTTTGGGAAATTCGGCCTAAACGCGGCAAACAATTTTTTTCAGTATCCCCGGGTAAAGCCTTATGGGTCGATTTTTTTCAAAAAAAAAATTATGGCAGAAATGGATAGACACCAGTTAGCTCTAGCTTATGACGCAGTTGTAAGCTCTGGCGTGCTCTAGAACTCACACTAGGAGGCTAGAAACACTATCCGGTTGGACTCGTGTACGGAGAGTTGCTAAGAAATTATTGGCGGGCTTTTCACTAACGGCGGGAAAAAACTGAAGCTAACTAATTCACTTACTATATTCTACATAATTCACGTACTCACGCAATTCTCGCCATCATAGTTTCTTAAGGAGCTCTGCATTAAGCCTTTTAGCTTTCAATCCGCCAGTAACCGGTTTATTCCATAGTGTCCGGGGGGGGGGAAATAAGATTCGGGTAAAGGGATGACAGATGTATTAGAAATGAATGGGGAGAGAGACAGGTACAGGTAAAGCATAAGATTAGAAATCAAATGACTAAGACAGGTACATACAGATAAACAAATGAAACATATATTGTGCATGATATATTCAGTTTCAGTTACTCTGTGGTGTTACTTCAGGCCCGGCCGGGCTTGATTCCTCTGTTTGGGCGTAGAGCCCGAACAACTGAAGTGCACTCTGACTCAGAACTTGCAGTAGCTACCAGCTGCTTTTTTGCAGCTGATTATTGATAATGTATTTTTACAAGGATGCTGACTATGCATGCATGTAACTGTATTTACTGCAATGTCAACAAGTCTGCAGTACAGATCTAGTAGGTATTCATAGCTACCCAGCATAATAGTACATAAAACTCCACTACTCAACTCCTGCATCCAGGACAAATGGCAGGTGAATCCAGGACACAGGACAATGTCAACAAATCCAAGACTGTCTTGGACATTCCAGGACAGTTGGAGCCTATGTTACTAGTGATACTGATTTGACTTAGCATTTGCTGCTGTTATGTCTTTGAGCTAATATACAGTAGCTAAATCTATTCTGATAATGCTATTCCCGAGGCTTCCAATCTAATTCTATTGACAAATAGCTATACTAGTAGTAGCCCTATCTCTGACCTCTCCCCACCTGTCTCCTAAACTAGCTACTCATGAATGATAGTGAAGGTCCAGTTGTTGTTGTTGTTGGTTTAGTGTACTGTGAGTAGTTATAGAATACCCAGTGTGGTTTAGTGTACTGTGAGTAGTTATAGAATACTCAGTGTGGTTTAGTGTACTGTGAGTAGTTATAGAATACCCAGTGTGGTTTAGTGTACTGTGAGTAGCTATAGAATACTCAGTGTGGTTTAGTGTACTGTGAGTAGTTATAGAATACTCAGTGTGGTTTAGTGTACTGTGAGTAGTTATAGAATACTCAGTGTGGTTTAGTGTACTGTGAGTAGTTATAGAATACTCAGTGTGGTTTAGTGTACTGTGAGTAGTTATAGAATACCCAGTGTGGTTTAGTGTACTGTGAGTAGTTATAGAATACCCAGTGTGGTTTAGTGTACTGTGAGTAGTTATAGAATACCCAGTGTGGTTTAGTGTACTGTGAGTAGTTATAGAATACCCAGTGTGGTTTAGTGTACTGTGAGTAGTTATAGAATACCCAGTGTGGTTTAGTGTACTGTGAGTAGCTATATAGAATACCCAGTGTGGTTTAGTGTACCCAGTGTGAGTAGTTATAGAATACCCAGTGTGGTTTAGTGTACTGTGAGTAGTTATAGAATACCCAGTGTGGTTTAGTGTACTGTGAGTAGTTATAGAATACTCAGTGTGGTTTAGTGTACTGTGAGTAGTTATAGAATACCCAGTGTGGTTTAGTGTACTGTGAGTAGTATAGAATACTCAGTGTGGTTTAGTGTACTGTGAGTAGTTATAGAATACTCAGTGTGGTTTAGTGTACTGTGAGTAGTTATAGAATACCCAGTGTGGTTTAGTGTACTGTGAGTAGTTATAGAATACCCAGTGTGGTTTAGTGTACTGTGAGTAGTTATAGAATACCCAGTGTGGTTTAGTGTACTGTGAGTAGCTATAGAATACCCAGTGTGGTTTAGTGTACTGTGAGTAGTTATAGAATACCCAGTGTGGTTTAGTGTACTGTGAGTAGTTATAGAATACCCAGTGTGGTTTAGTGTACTGTGAGTAGTTATAGAATACCCAGTGTGGTTTAGTGTACTGTGAGTAGCTATAGAATACCCAGTGTGGTTTAGTGTACTGTGAGTAGTTATAGAATACCCAGTGTGGTTTATTGTACTGTGAGTAGTTATAGAATACTCAGTGTGGTTTAGTGTACTGAGGCTCAACAATCAGTGTGTGTGTGTTTGTGTGTGTGTGTGTGTATGCAAACTGTTGTGTACAGTTTGAAGTGGCTTCCTCTAGCAGCTGGTCTGATGTACATGTGGATTGTCACTTTCTTTCAGTTCTATTAGTTATGTCTTCGGACCAGCCATGAATTCTTAATAAACTTTAACTAGTTCAGATCACTTAACTGTGGAGATTCTCACTACACCTAGAATTATGGTGGCAGTCTATCTGGTTCACACCTGGTGCATAGTCTGGTTCACACCTACAATTAGTGGCAGTGGTGCTTCACACCTTGTTAACTACCCTGACGACTTGTGCGGTGTTTCTGTCGACCCTTTCCAACCTGGATAGAACTGCCTTGTGTTGTTTTAATGTTTGTTATTTCCTTGTGGTACATGCTACTTGTATCATATTATGTTTGTTTTTGTGTTTGTTTGCAGACTGCGGAAGTCTCCTTTTCTCCGTCTGCTGTGCATGGATGTTGTTGAGGGAGAGATTGCCACGAGCCTGCAAGAAGGAAACCAACTTCCCTTTCTTTACCTGGCCTGACTTTTGTGGACTTGAGTCAGAATCTGATTTGATTTATTGGTGAGGAGGAAGTAGAGGAGATCTCATTGTCCTAGTAGTGTAACAGAGGAGGTTAAGGAAGAGAGAGACACACCCTGTGATTATAGATATATAGAGAGACACACCCTGTGGTTATAGACAGGGAGAGAGACACACCCTGTGGTTGTAGACAGAGAGACACACCCTGTGGTTATAAACATAGAGAGAGAGAGAGAGAGAGAGAGAGAGACACCATGTGATGTGGTGTTAGTTAACTGGCTGGTCCTAGGTGCCAGCACTGTTAGTGATGTGGTGTTAGTTAACTGGCTGGTCCTAGGTGCCAGCTCTGTTAGTGATGTGGTGTTAGTTAACTGGCTGGTCCTAGGTGCCAGCACTGTTAGTGATGTGGTGTTAGTTAACTGGCTGGTCCTAGGTGCCAGCACTGTTAGTGATGTGGTGTTAGTTAACTGGCTGGTCCTAGGTGCCAGCTCTGCTAGTGATGTGGTGTTAGTTAACTGGCTGGTCCTAGGTGCCAGCTCTGCTAGTGATGTGGTGTTAGTTAACTGGCTGGTCCTAGGTGCCAGCACTGTTAGTGATGTGGTGTTAGTTAACTGGCTGGTCCTAGGTGCCAGCTCTGCTAGTGATGTGGTGTTAGTTAACTGGCTGGTCCTAGGTGCCAGCTCTGCTAGTGATGTGGTGTTAGTTAACTGGCTGGTCCTAGGTGCCAGCACTGTTAGTGGTGTGGTGTTGCCCCTAATGGTTGCACTGTTTAGAATTGGCTTGCCTATTACAGCACAAGGCGCAGTGACTTGTCAGTTGAAGTCTTACTCTGACCTGTTTGAGCTCGCTACAACCTTACAATCAGCTAACTTTAAACCCAAGGAACAACCTAGAAGTGAGAGTAGAGGAAGGATGACAGACCAAGTTATTTGCATTGCTTTAGTCATCTCTAAGATAGTGTGTTATACTTGCCACACCCAGGGCCACAAGTCCCCTGATTGCCGAAAGCGCAATGAGAATGTTCCTGATAGTACTGGCTCAGCTAGTAGCACCAATGGCCCTGATAGTACTGGCTCAGCTAGTAGCACCAATGGCCCTGATAGTACTGGCTCAGCTAGTAGCACCAATGGCAGTGATAGTACTGGCTCAGCTAGTAGCACCAATGGCCTGATAGTACTGGCTCAGCTAGTAGCACCAATGGCCTGATAGTACTGGCTCAGCTAGTAGCACCAATGGCTCGTGTTTTGTGTTCGCATGATAGTTAGGATGTCAGCTAGTACAACAATGGACCCTGATAGTACTGGCTCAGCTAGTAGCACCAATGGCCTGATAGTACTGGCTCAGCTAGTAGCACCAATGGCCTGATAGTACTGGCTCAGCTAGTAGCACCAATGGCAGTGATAGTACTGGCTCAGCTAGTAGCACCAATGGCCTGATAGTACTGGCTCAGCTAGCAGCACCAATGGCCTGATAGTACTGGCTCAGCTAGTAGCACCAATGGCCCTGATAGTACTGGCTCAGCTAGTAGCACCAATGGCCCTGATAGTACTGGCTCAGCTAGTAGCACCAATGGCCTGATAGTACTGGCTCAGCTAGTAGCACCAATGGCCTGATAGTACTGGCTCAGCTAGTAGCACCAATGGCCTGATAGTAGTGGCTCAGCTAGTAGCACCAATGGCCTGATAGTACTGGCTCAGCTAGTAGCACCAATGGCCTGATAGTACTGGCTCAGCTAGTAGCACCAATGGCCCTGATAGTACTGGCTCAGCTAGTAGCACCAATGGCCTGATAGTACTGGCTCAGCTAGTAGCACCAATGGCCTGATAGTACTGGCTCAGCTAGTAGCACCAATGGCCCTGATAGTACTGGCTCAGTTAGTAGCACCGATGGCCCTGATAGTAGTGGCTCAGCTAGTAGCACCGATGGCCCTGATAGTACTGGCTCAGCTAGTAGCACCAATGGCCTGATAGTACTGGCTCAGCTAGTAGCACCAATGGCCTGATAGTACTGGCTCAGCTAGTAGCACCAATGGCCTGATAGTAGTGGCTCAGCTAGTAGCACCAATGGCCTGATAGTACTGGCTCAGCTAGTAGCACCAATGGCCCTGATAGTAGGGGCTCAGCTAGTAGCACAGGCCTTGAATAGTACTGGCTCAGCTAGTAGCACCGATGGCCTTGATAGTACTGGCTCAGCTAGTAGCACCAATGGCCTGATAGTACTGGCTCAGCTAGTAGCACCAATGGCCCTGATAGTACTGGCTCAGCTAGTAGCACCAGTGGCCCTGATAGTAGTGGCTCAGCTAGTAGCACCGATGGCCTTGATAGTACTGGCTCAGCTAGTAGCACCGATGGCCCTGATAGTACTGGCTCAGCTAGTAGCACCAATGGCCCTGATAGTACTGGCTCAGCTAGTAGCACCAATGGCCCTGATAGTAGTGGCTCAGCTAGTAGCACCGATGGCCTTGATAGTAGTGGCTCAGCTAGTAGCACCGATGGCCCTGATAGTAGTGGCTCAGCTAGTAGCACCAATGGCCCTGATAGTACTGGCTCAGCTAGTAGCACCAATGGCCCTGATAGGACCACAGGATTTGGGCACAAGGTCTGGTGGGAAGTCAAAGAAGTGCAACTGGGTTGCCACAAACCCTGATAATGTATGTGTGAGAGGTGTGACTGGTCTCTCCGTCACAACTAACCTAGCTACAATGGAAGTGTAGTTTGGGGGAAAGATTTATGGGCTGTTGCTGTTCATCTCTGCAGCAAGGTTCTTTATTCAGTTCCTGTGGGATACTGTCAGCAGAGAAGTTACTGTTGGACATCTGTGAGAGAGAAGATGGTATTGATGACATTCCCAATGACACTTTGGAGGTAATGATAGAAGGCCATAAGGCTGTCTTTCTGACCTACCAGATAAAGAAGACCAGGATAGTATTACACCTGTGTCTTCAGATGTGGTGGTTGCAGAATGTGGTGATGTGCGGTGTGGACATTCCTTTGTTGGCAGTTGAGTGCCTAGTTGTAGCTGATGAGCGGATCCTTCAGGCTTGGCAGAGGAAGGTGTGGATTAGGTTGTCCTGGTTTGGTAGATTATAATGATGTCACTAAGTTGAAGGTTGAAATTACTGATGATGATACACTTGAGCATTGTAAGAAGTTGTCAGATTAGGAAAGATGGGTTACAATTTCACAGAGTGCTAGATGCTTCTGAGGGAGCATGTGAGAGGCTTGTATTGCCTGAGGTCAGACCACAATTGGTTGTGAGTTTAGCCCATGATAAGACAAGTCACTTGGTTGGTAAGAAAGTATGTGATCTAATTGATACCTGTTTACTTGGCCGGGTCTGTGGGCGTGGGCGAGTGAGTATGTGAAATCTTGTGAGACTTGCCTCACCATGAACAAGGCTGGCAATGAACAGACTGAATGGTTGAGCACCTGATTGTATCAGAGCTCTTTGAGAGTGAGGCCATTGGTTTGGCTGGCCCACTTCCTAAAGGGAAAGGTGGAGCCAGGTTTATTCTTGTGTTTGTTTGCCTTACTAGCAGCTGGCCAGAAGCTGTGCCCGTGAGCACTGGGTACTCTTATGAAGTGGCTGAAGGTTTGTTCTTAATACTCTCAAGTTCTGGGTTTCCTGATGCATTTAGAGTGATGATGGTGGTGGTGTGTGTGTTTGTGTGTGTGTGTGTATGGATACAGTTGTAAAATGCCTGTGTGAAATCTTAGTAGTGGATACCATACACACTTCTGCTTGTAGGCTTCAAGGTAACAGTGTCATAGAAATGCTTCATGGGACAATCAAGTACATTCTTGCTAAACTGTGACAAGGGATTTCCCCTGACCAGCTTGTCTTTGACAGGAACTTGCACTGTCCCCTGATATCTTGTATGCTGGGTGTGCGAATGGTTGCTATGCCAACACAAATGTCAGTAAATGGGTATGTCGTTGAATGGTAGACTAGATTGAAGATAGTACACATCAAGGATGGCAGCACATCGTGGCCGATAGAAACTTAACCAATAATAGCCACTCAGTGAGGTACTTCAGGTTTGCACACGAGTATTTCATATTTTGTAAGCACAAAATCTTCATTCTCTTTACATTACTTGTACCAAAGTAGGACTTACTGTTGGAGATACTGTGAAGTAACCTTTGAACTTTCATTCCCATTCTACCGGGTAGTTGAGAAGACAGGTGTCATTGCTACTGTCTCACCTTTATTCAAAAGTCTTCATCACTGAATTTATAAGTCATCTTTGTGGGTTATTTACTCCAGTCAGGAAATGCTTCACCAGTGATTAGATAAGGCAAGATAGTAATCTATACATCGAAATATGACATCAATAACATTGTGTCCCTTCTACAAAACCTGACCAATTCATAGAAATTATTGAAACATGTTGAGGCAGTGAAATGATTCTTTTTTTTCTTCTTGACTTTTTTTTATTTTTTATTATTATTATTATTTTATTTTTTATTTTTTTTTTTTACTATGAATAATTTACTAGTATTTTTTTTCCTAATCCTGTATAAATTTTCAGCATCAGTAGGCTGTGTTTTCACCTTAACAACTGCAAAAAAGTGGGCGTGGTTATTCAGGGCATGGCATAGCAATGCACACTGCCTGTAGGTCTGAACATGAACTTATTCCCCTCTCCTTCCTAGTAGGTCTAGCTAAGAAGCCACAAGAAGCAGCTTCTGGTGGTGAGATCATAGAGATACTACAACCACAAAGGTATTTTAATACTGACCAATGGTTATTACAGTTCTCTACCATGCAGATTCTGTGGTTGTCCCAACTCCAGGCTTGCCTAGTAATAGTAATTCCTCAGGTATCTTGGATCCCATGAGTGCACACACAGCCTGAAGTTTTCCAATAGCTTTGTCAATTATTATATTTAAAATATAATACCGAAAAAATAATAATAAAATAAGCAGGATTCTAGACCTGTCAGTCCTGGTGGTGCCCCTGTGAGTACATGATACATAAGTAGGATTCTAGACCTGTCAGTCCTGGTGGTGCCCCTGTGAGTACATGATACATAAGCAGGATTCTAGACCTGTCAGTCCTGGTGGTGCCCCTGTGAGTACATGATACATAAGTAGGATTCTAGACCTGTCAGTCCTGGTGGTGCCCCTGTGAGTACATGATACATAAGCAGGATTCTAGACCTGTCAGTCCTGGTGGTGCCCCTGTGAGTACATGATACATAAGTAGGATTCTAGACCTGTCAGTCCTGGTGGTGCCCCTGTGAGTACATGATACATAAGCAGGATTCTAGACCTGTCAGTCCTGGTGGTGCCCCTGTGAGTACATGATACATAAGTAGGATTCTAGACCTGTCAGTCCTGGTGGTGCCCCTGTGAGTACATGATACATAAGCAGGATTCTAGACCTGTCAGTCCTGGTGGTGCCCCTGTGAGTACATGATACATAAGTAGGATTCTAGACCTGTCAGTCCTGGTGGTGCCCCTGTGAGTACATGATACATAAGCAGGATTCTAGACCTGTCAGTCCTGGTGGTGCCCCTGTGAGTACATGATACATAAGTAGGATTCTAGACCTGTCAGTCCTGGTGGTGCCCCTGTGAGTACATGATACATAAGCAGGATTCTAGACCTGTCAGTCCTGGTGGTGCCCCTGTGAGTACATGATACATAAGCAGGATTCTAGACCTGTCAGTCCTGGTGGTGCCCCTGTGAGTACATGATACATAAGCAGGATTCTAGACCTGTCAGTCCTGGTGGTGCCCCTGTGAGTACATGATACATAAGCAGGATTCTAGACCTGTCAGTCCTGGTGGTGCCCCTGTGAGTACTAACATAAGTAGTAGTCGTGCAATAGCACCATCAACAAAAGCGTGGGTGGTGTGCGCGCCACTGAGGTGTACAAGGACAGAGGTAAGTGGTGATTCATTCTGTGTGGTGTGGTGTGTATTTGTTTGCTGAGGAAGAAAGAGATGTGGTATGGTGCTGGTGTGATGATAGATGTGAGACGTAGTTGACGTGGCAGGCAGTTTTTGCTGGAGTCAGCAATTCCTTTAGTGCTAGTTCCATTGCTAGTCCAGGGGGTTGTGGTATGGGAAGCTGTTCAGTTTGTGGTCAAGGGAACTGCCAGGATTAAAGTTAGAGCTGATTTGAAGTGATGGCTGTATCTTACCTGACAGGAGAACACTACGGCGTTGTGTGAGCTTCTTTGACACTTTGCAATTGTTGTGGGACTAATAGAAGCAGTTTTCAATGTAACCCGCGCTAATGAAGCACTCTTGTGCTTTATGCGGAAATGCAAATATTCTGTGAAACGGTTAATGGCACTTATGTGGTTTGGTATAGTTATGGTTGTACTTGTGTTTTTAATTACTTGTGAGTTTTGTGTTTGATTTACTTGGTTTTTTAGTCCGTTTGTTTACCTAGAGTGGTGTACCTACTCACAGTATAGAGTGGGTGTAGCTACCACAGTATAGAGTGTGTATCCTACTCACAGTATAGAGTGTGTAGCTCTCCAGTATAGAGTTGTAGCTACTCAGAGTATAGAGTGTGTAGCTACTCTAATACTTCCTTTGGTTTAGTGTATTAGTTCAATGTTAGTGTACTTAGATGGTTTGGTGTAAGTTGTGTTTGCCTGTAGTGGGCAAGCATTAACTAGGGTTGGGCGGTATCGCGGTATTTAGTCACGGTACGATAAAAGAAATTATACCGAGTAACGCGGGAAATACCGCGATAAATTGCGCATGCGCAACGCATAGAGTTCCAGCTGTATTTTACCGTTTTTTAGTGATGGCGTCTGGACAGCAACTTACCGAGAAATGCGGTACAAAATCGGCTGTATGGAAGTATTTCGGTTTAATCGAGGATGATAGTGGCGGAGGCAGCCAACAGGACAATCCTGTTTGTCGAATTTGCGGCGTGCAAGTTAGGGCGGCTACTGGGAACACTTCGAACTTGCTATCGCACCTAAAGAACTTACCTTACCACAGCTGAGCCCCTAGCATGGTGGCAACATAACTGCACAGTTTTCCCTTTGCTAAGCAAACTAGCAAGGAAGTACTTGTCTGTGTGTGCAACGAGTTGTCCTTCTGAGCGGCTTTTCAGTTCAAGTGGCCATATTGTGTATTCCCTAAGAGGAAACCTCAACTCTGAAAAAGTCAACATGCTTGTTTTCTTGAATAACAACTTATAACTAAAATACTTGCTGGAAAAAAAAAAATTTTTCTATCATTATTTTGACAATGACAATTCTCTTATTTATACACTTTAATTTAAATTTAAAAAAATAGTTGTTAGTTACTCGTACCGCAATTAATTTTATAGTATCGTACCGTGATGGGAGTAACCCAATATCGCCCAACCCTAGCATTAACTATTCGTAATATCTTAACTTTGTGTAATGCAATATGATTGTTTTGTCATGTGTATTATAGGTTGAGGAATCCAAGATCAACAGTGATGAACAATTTTCAGCAACAAGTTCACCTGACTTTTAGACGCAATATGTGTGTGGCTTCAACTGTAATATCATTGAATCTATTTTTACACAAATGTATAATATATCATTACTTCATATATTTTTTCTGTGTGTGTCAACAATTTATCAGTTCTAAAACAATAGTATACAACTGCTACTGGCAATGATTTATTATAATAAAACTAAGTAAACTGAAATTCAGCGTTTGTTTTACATAGGGTTGATTATAATTTACCATATGATTTACGGTGATATCAACATACAGTAAGCCATGAGCATTAAACCCAGGACCACTGACTTTAGCACCAGTGCTCTAACCACTGAGCTACGACAGCCCATGACTTCCAAGACCTTCACATTTTACCTTTATACTGTAGTAGCTATATAAAATAGTCAGACAATACTTGTTAGGTGTTATAGTAAGTAACATGCAAAATAGCTGGTCAAGTCAATATAATAATCAATAAAAAATATATTATATAGGGAGAGAGAGAGAATGCACATAAACAAATTGAACAGGAATCTATTGTAACTTTACAGACGGAGTCAATTGACATGGATGCTCAAGCAAGTCAAGGGAGTTTCCATCTTGCATCAACCATGGAAGACTTCAGTCCTTCATCTACTATGGATGTCACTTCTCAAGGGTCTGGAGCAGAATCAGACATTTCTCAACAGTGTGTTAGTGGAAGTAGGTGGCATGTACAGGGAGGGAGAGGTAGGCGAGTAACTGTAAGAGCAAGGCCTAGCAGGGGAGGAAGAGGAATAAGGGGAAGGAGGTGTGTTAGTACAAGGCTTAGTAGTAGAAAGGGGCGTGGAAGAACAATCAATTCAGGCAGGAGTAGCAACTTGAGCTAGCAAAAACAGCTCATTGGTAGCTTCTCTACAAGATGTCATAGTGCTGGTCGTCCACGATCTGTTGAGCATCTTCAGCTAGATAGACTGAATGTAAATTTAGGTCACTGGCCTAAGCATGCAGATAGAAAGGGGAATTGTGCTGTCAGTTATCATAAGAAAAAATAAGCTTACTGCTGTTGGGAATCACCATGAGTCTCGTGTTCAATGTGAGTACTGCAAAGTGCATTTATGTGTATCATCATCTGGAAGAAACTGTTTCAAAAAGTATCACATCCTTACTGACTTCACTTCATGAAACTAAACTGCCCATATTTTGAAATCTATATTTTATAATGACTCATGCACAATATTGGATAGTTCATGCACAATTTTCTGTTATTCATTTTTTGTACTTCATGGTTATTCATGCTCTATATTTTTATAGACACATTGTCTAAATGTATTCATGAAATTGAGCCCAGGATAAATATGAAACCTTACTTGATTAGTTTTGTCCCATGAAATAGCTGTACAGTAAAAGAATCCATGGACTGGCTTGAACCAGTCTGGAGTTCAAAATGTGGTATACAAGATAATTATATTCATGTTATAGTTTACAAGTGGTAATTACCACACATTGGTTGCTAAGCAACATAAACATTTTTTCTGTAATGTATATTTTATAAATAGACAATTTTTTTCTAAAGTCCTGATTTTATATAATTTTTTTCAAAATGTCTAAATAAATCCGACAGTGAAAGGGTTTAATTAAAGTAGGACATACTTAAAATTTTCAAAAAAAAAATGTTTCCTATAAAAAAATTAGTAAACCCAATATTCTCAACACATTTTAAATTTGAGAGCAACAGCTATCTTTTTGTTGCTAAGAAAGACACAAGTTCTTTTTTACCACAGCACTTATACCTAACCCTGGCTACCCAACAATACTTGACCAACCTGAAGACCATAAAACCATCCAAGTTAAAATTAATTGTCATTCACTTACTGTTTTTGGCTATAGATTAAAGAGTCTTTAACATCACAAGTATCAAGTTTTGACCCTTTTATTCACTTAAACAAAAATTGTATTTGGTAACAAAAATTATTTTATTTGTAGCTATATCAATTTATACTAAAAATAAATCATTGGTGAAAGATTTGCCAGAAGAGAAATCAACCCATACAGTTTCCCAATTCAACTGTGCAAGTTTTACCTTTTGAGCTGTACAAATGTTTCACAGCCCCATGAAAGGCCCCTCCTCCAGCTTGTACTAGACATGTGCCATTGGAAGCTATGGTCTTCTCAAACTGAGCCACATAGCCTGGACTTAGTACTGGAATGAGATCTTTATATCTCTTCAAATTTCTGTCCATAGCTTGAGGATGTTTCAAGAGCTGTCTGTAGAACCTCTGGACTGCTCCTACTAATATTTTGTAAGAAATAAGATTACTGTCTCCTCTTGTGTATGCTGAACCATACGGTCCCACATCAGTAGCCACAAACACGTCTGAGATTCCTTGCTTTAACTTCAGTTGATTTACGGCTTTTACAATATCATCTAGACACCGATTTAACGTTTTATTCTTCTCTGTCATTGACATCCTTTGAAATTTATTTGAAAGCAAAATATATTCACTTCTGACCATAACACTAATGTATCCTTTCCTGCTAGCTTGTGGCATATATTCTTTCACATATCTACTAGTCAAGTCTAACAAATGGGGACTACTATGAATTGGTCTCACAAACTTCGACCTGGAACAATCTGTTCCTGCTATACTTACTCTGAATTTATCGCCAATGCCACCTGAAATCCCTCCAAAATGGTTGAATACGACAAATGTATTATTGGGACTGTAATCGCCATATACAGTTTCCAAAAAACTTTCTTGAGTGTAAGAAAAGCTTGGTTTGAAACAAACTGTTCTAACCAAATCCACGTGATGAAATTTAGCAAATTTCGTGGCAAATTTGGCAAACAACTTGGATTCAAAAAAGTCCTCCTCACATTCCATACACTGACCTGATCCACACATCTTAGCCACTATAATCATTTGCTTGGGCATGTGCTCTATGAATGAACTCCAGTTAATTAAAGGAGCCAGATTGTTAGCAGAAACATACTCACTCCACTCATTTATGTCAATAATGTCAGAGAGTTTGACAGTATTCTCAAACTTTTGACCTTCTGTATAACGAGGACCAGCTTTTCCGTCTGGCTTAACGGTGCCATTATCGGGATAAGGGTTGAGGTTGAATCCCAGCAAGGAGCCATAGTGTAGAAATGGCTCCACTACTCTCACATCACCTGGTAGAGTGGACGCCCAGCATTGCAGAGACAGAGTGTTCCACATTGACCCTGTCAGTTGATCTGAATAGTGAGTGGCCAGCACATAGCCAGTTCTTGTAGAGGAGGATGTTGCTCTGAGGAATACACTACTTGATGGCCGCTTTATATTGATTAATTTTAAGGAAGATTTATAAATTCCGGCGAAGTGAAGTAAAAAAAAAGATGAAACAATTAACACCAAGGCAAGATAAAACACTTTAATACCATTCATTACGGTACTGCGTTAAGTTCTTTAGCGAGACACTATCAGAACTAACCGGAAGTCTAGTCTCGCGTAGCCAGACCCTTTACCAACCCTAACCGCGTAGCGGTTACGGTTGGTAAAGGGTCTGGCTACGCGAGACTACCGGAAGTCATAGATTTCTTGTAGATTACGTCATTCTGCCTGGTCACCGGTAAAAACATTGCACATTTTCTGAATTGTGCTTCCATAAACATGTTGTTTGAAATGATGAAATTTTATCAGAAAAATTTGAATATAATATTAATACAATTGTGGAACTGGCAATTATGAACGTAATACAGTTCACTTTCATCATCATATCATACATCAGTTCATTTACTTCATTATCTAGGTGGAATTCCCATCAGCATCACTATAGCTGCAGGTTTCTTGCATCTAATCTCCACTTTTATCTCTACACTGTAGCTACTCTAAAATGATTAATAGCCATCTCAGCAATTGTTGTTGATGTGCTGGTGAAGATAATGGCTGACAACTGCTCAAGGATAGGTAGCTACATTAAGACGACAGTTTACACTGAGGACCACAGTGATGAATGAGAGAGTCAGTTTAGCACCCATATCCTTAATGCTACTCTGGTTCTGATAGAGATGGTCATCACTGTCTGCAGTCCTTCACATAAAATATCAACATCTGACTGTTTTTATCCATTGCCTTCCAATGGACTATTAGTTGGAGATTGTTGGCGAGCGAGCGAAGCGAGCGAGACAGTATTAGGGGTGGATAATGCAAAATCGGGTATATGTTATATATACTAGTGGTGTGCTTGAGCACAAATGGCGAGCGAGCCTTAAACTACACTATTGTTATTCAAACTACTAAAATAAAGTCGAGTTGTTAAATAATTAAGCATATACGGTAAGGGGGATTCAATGCCATAGTAACCACTCCCCTCAACTGTTTGAATTGAAAGAGAAGCAACAAAATCAAGTCACGTTTTTTAAAAATTTCTTTGTGATATTCTTAATAGTAGTTGTAACGCACAATACTTTCACACAACTGAACATACCTACGCAAGACTTACCTTCGTGGTTCGTCTAGTGGACAATGAATTTTCCAGTAAATGCTGTTGGTAGGGCTTATAACTGTGACAAATAGAAATGGAATTCCCATAAGTTTTAGAGTTTTAACTGCACACGCAAGATAATTCAAAGCGGTACACACAATTCAATTTCTAAGGTGATACGGGTAGTGGTCGCTAAACCAGAGGATACTGTTTAGTGAAGTTTGGGACGGGGTCGAACGCGGAGCGAACACAAAAATACGCGAGGGTCAAAGTACAAATTGATGAAGCTACTTTCCAACAGCTGCTGGTTTCTGCTCCCACTACCCGCTCGCGTGCTCTAGCTCGCTCCTCTAGCCTTCCTCAAGCTGGAGATTGGCTTAATGTGATGCCCTCCACCTCCTTGGGCCTCCATCTGCATGATCGTGAATTTCGATGTTGTATAAGTTATTGGCTTGGTGTCCCTCTTCACAGCATCCCATTCTCCTGCCCCGAATGCCAGTGCTCTGCTGACATCTTTGGCGACCATCAGGTCGGGTGTGGTGGTAGTGGTGACAGGATTACTCGTCACAACTCTGTTCGTGACGTCATATTCTCTGCTGCACAGAGCGCTGCCCTCGGACCTACAAAGGAAGTCCTTGGCTTAGTCGCCAGCTCCCAGACCCGTCCAGCAGACGTCTACCTCCCTCAATGGACCTCTGGTCGACCTGCGGCCCTCGACATCCACGTAATCAGCCCTCTCCAGGAGCAGCTAGTCGCTGAGGCTGCGTTCACCCCAGGTCATGCCCTCCAAGTGGGAGTCCAGCGGAAACTGGCCTCCAACCTCCCTTCATGTCGCTCAGCTGGCATTGAGTGCATCCCTGTAGTTGCAGAGACTCTGGGCGGCCTGGCTCATAACACCATAACCATTGTCAAAGACATTTGTAGAGCTATTTCTGACCGCGGCTATGGTATAGATCTTCACTCCACCACCAGGCACCTCTTTCACAGCCTAGCCATTTCACTTTGGCGTGGGAACTCTACGTTATGGCTCCACCGGTTCCCACCCTCCCTCCTTCCCAAGATGGGGTGGTGTAGCCCCTTTTATTTTTTTTTTTTTTTATTTTTATTTAGTTTTGTACCATTTCTTGCTTTGCCTTTGCTTGGAAGTACCAAATGACATACGTAACGTCCTCTTAAGACTATAAAAAAACAAACATCCCCGATTTTTTCCATTGTGTTACCCCTGTAGTGGCGAGCGAGCGAAGCGAGCGAGACAGTATAAGGGGTGGATAATGCAAAATCGGGTATATGTTATATGTATATATGTATGTGGGATGGTACGTATGCCCTTTAAACGCGCGCGGGGGGAACTCTTTTCTCCAAAAAACACGGCTTTTTAGGCTTGACCCCAGTTTATTCTGAAACTACAGCATTAAACAAGCCTTACTTTATACTTAAGCTCCAAAGTGTGAGAAAATTCCTGCGAAAATCTTGCTTTTTCAGAAACCGAAGTTGAATTCGAATCGAGACCGGTTACTATGGCATTGAAGACCCTTTTCCAGACCTAATTTCAAAACTTCGCCGTTTTAGGGGGAGATACGGAGTGCCGCTTCTTTGTGGTCAAGAGCCATTGTAGTCAGAATGCCGTAATGTTAATGCTAAGGAAGCTACTACTTCCTCGAGGGAAGCTGAGGTAGTACGTAATTCCCATATTTGTTAGCTAAATATGCAAAAATTAACTCTGGCCTTTCTTTTTTTGTAGCTAAGAACTTGTCAACAAAATTCAAATAGTCAGATTGGCTCAACTATGGTACTACAAAAGTTTCCACTGCTCAAGATGATGAGGTAAGAAAGTAATTTTGTATTTGTGTGCTAAAATTGATTGTCTTTTGTTTTTGTAGGTGAGAGCTTGTTGTCAAGAATTCACGGTAATTCAGATAGTCAAAGTAACTTCAATTTGATACTGCAGAAGTTATCAATACTCAGGAAATTGAGGGAAGTAGTGATTCTATATTTGTAGGCTAAAATTACAAATAATAACATTGGTTTATTTTTTTATCATAGCTGAGAGCTTGTTCAAGAGTTACTGGTAATTGAAATTATCAGAATGGCAGATGTTTGATACTACAAAAGTTAACAAATCAGGTAGGAGAGTGATTTTGTATTTGTTTGCTGAAATAAAAGGTCATAACTGCTATTATAGTGTTTGCATGAAGTAAGCTAAAAATAGTAACATTTTATGTTACCTAACTATCAGGCTCGCTCGCCATTTGTGCTCAAGCACACCAC
>WLWD01000657.1_pt1 | contig 32358 bp, 29 predicted proteins | sample 6712731 | NCBI WGS metagenome assembly WLWD01 (sample SAMN12718690, study PRJNA576275) | sponge metagenome | isolation source: marine sponge | host: Mycale hentscheli | place: New Zealand: South Island, Marlborough, Capsize Point | collected 2014-11-01
ACACAGCATACTAGCATACAAGCTCTCTCCACTTTACTAATAATGCTCCAACTCTTTCAACCCTATCCTGGTTAGTACATTTCCTTGGGGGAAAAAATTCTATCCAGCTCCCGCAAGCTAGGTCCTACCCTCTTTAGTAACGCCTGCTTGAGGTCCTCACAACCTCCTCTGCTCTCAACAACTCAACAATGTTATCCTTGAGTTTAGAAGGAATCTTTGATAACAGGGTTCCCTCTGGGCATTTTCAGTTCACGTAACTCAGCCTCTAATCCTCGTAAATACTTAGCAAGGTCCCGGTAAGCTGGGATTTCCTTTACACTTATCCCGGGGGCTCAAAGCAAATGGGTTGGGGTCCTACTACTACCTCCAAAGGCTAGCTTCAAAGCTTCCACCAACCCTCCAAACTCTCCAGCTCCACCCACCCGAGCTCCTCCCACACGGTGTGGCTCTCTATCACCTCTTCTGCTTCCCGCCTTATACCAGCTCCTCCTACTGCCACTCCCTTTGGCCTCACCTCCTCCTCATCAAATTCCTCATCTATTTCCTCCTTTCCAGGAATGTCCTCACTGTCCGGCTCCTCTTGTTTGGCTCCAGACTTGCTCTGTTTCTCTTAGGAGGCATCCTTTAAGTTAGTCTTTTCCTTGGGGACGAACTAGAGCTGTACAAAATATAATACAGGGTGAATACACAACGTATAAAAATGTAGACGATGCACAGATATATACAACACAACACAGGGAGCTCTAATTCTCCGTGCCGGGCAACAGTTCGTTCCTCTTCTTTCTCTGTGATCATGGCTACCAGCAGATGTTCTACGTCGACTGTAATAATAATAATAGTAATCGCTGCCACCTTGTAAGTCCCTCAATCCCTTCTGCAACTAGTGGTAGCTACCCCTTATGGTTGGCCTTCCCCAGTGTTCTCTGTGAAGAGGGTTTCAACTCTTTTAATACATCAAACAAGACAACACAATACAGATTGAAAGAACGAACTCAAACTCATGTGCGTATCGGCCTTTTATACGAAAGGCCGGGACACGCCCACATAATGACACACTTCTAAAACGCACTTACTAAATGACCATAAAACACAATACCTTGTGGTATCTATAAACTTATGCATGCACACCCACACACATACCCTACTAATTAACACAGTTCAGTTTAGGGCTGCGTCGGCATGCCCATCATGTCTGGCATGCCTGCCTGTCTGCCACTCGGAGCAGGGCGGGGCCCCATACCAATCAACAACAACAACCAACTGATATCTTTATATTTCTATCGTGGTCACTGATGTGACTGTATCATACACACACAAACACACACATTTAAAGAAACATGTACACACATACATACAGTACAACCATCCTCCCACACATGCAAACACACATACATACACACACCATACGTACTGCACACTGTCTCTATTCTTTTCTTTCCGTTGGTCTTACTTGTTTTGTTGCTAGAGTTTACTGAGTAGCTCCTCCTCCTCATTATTGCAGTCTGCACCTAGTGGCTCCGCCCTCCTCTCTGTTGGCCCTGCCCCTTTGCTGGTAGCCATATTAGGTGGCATTATGCTAGGATAGGTAATCTCTGCACACATACACACACACACATACAAATAAAATAAATAATTCATAAAACTTTTCTATTATCAACTACTAACAACACTCAGTGTAATATACATGTAACACCTCATTTATACAGTGTGTCCACACACACTCTGAAATATCATCTTTACACCCATCCACACACTCTCTCTATTAGAACCTCATCACTACCTCTAGTTACTGATCACATGAGAACCTCATCACTACCCGTAGTCACTAGTCACATGAGAACCTCATCACTACCTCTAGTCACTGGTCACATAAAAACCATCATCACTACCTCTAGTCACTGGTCACGTATGAACCCCATCACTACCTCTAGTCACTGGTCACAAGAGAACCTCATCACTACCTCTAGTCACTGGTCACGTAAGAACCTCATCACTACAGTAGGAGTCAAAAAAAAGTATCGAATTCCGTTCCGTAGAACGGCCTTCGCAAAATTAAAAAACGGGCAAAAAACGGTACGCCGTTTGTTGAAAAACGGCCGTTCCGTTCGACCGCATTACCGTTTTAATCTTTCTCGTTCACTGTATGTTTCGCTCAAAGAAATATAAAAAAATCTTTTATCCAATAAAACGTTCCGATTTTTTGTTTACAGGCTCCAGAGGCGGAGCTTTTCGGGTTAAAAAATTTGAAGCCGTCCTATTCGAAGTTGTCTCGCGGAGAATTGTTAGTTCGACCACCGCACAGTATCGACGTTTTCTCGCTGTTAGGGCCTTCTCGGGCTTAGATTTTTTACTACTGGAGGTCCATCAGTAGCTAACAGAAGATCTACAAAGTGCGGACCTCGTTATAGCTCTGTGCCCATCGGAACTTCAGTCTGCAGCTTTATTGAAGCAAGTTAAAAATGTATACGAGCTTTTGTGCACTATCCCCGTAGCGTTTAATGGTCGATACAAGGCCATAGCTTGCTGATATAGCTATAGAAGATTTTCTAGCTAGAAAATATCTGTGAATCGACGGAAATGCATCACCATTTTTTACTGTTTTAGTAAATGGTGTCGGCCGTTTAGTCAAAACGGTACAAAACGTAACGATAAAAACTACGGTTTAAAAACTACCGTTTTAGGGCCGTACTACGGAACGGAATTCGGAACTTTTTTTGACTCCTACTGTACCTCTAGTCAGTGGTCACATGAGAACCTCATCACTACCTCTAGTCATTGATCACATGAGAACCTCATCACTACCTCTAGTCACTGGTCACGTAAGAACCTCATCACTACTGCTAGTCACTGGTCACGTAAGAACCTCATAACTACTCTAGTCACTGATCACATGAGAACCTCATCACTACCTCTAGTCATTGATCACATGAGAACCTCATCACTACCTCTAGTCATTGATCACATGAGAACCTCATCACTACCTCTAGTCACTGATCACATGAGAACCTCATCACTACCTCTAGTCACTGATCACATGAGAACCTCATCACTACCTCTAGTCACTGATCACATGAGAACCTCATCACTACCTCTAGTCATTGATCACATGAGAACCTCATCACTACCTCTAGTCACTGATCACATGAGAACCTCATCACTACCTCTAGTCATTGATCACATGAGAACCCCATCACTACCTCTAGTCACTGATCACATGAGAACCTCATCACTACCTCTAGTCATTGATCACATGAGAACCTCATCACTACCTCTAGTCACTGGTCACGTAAGAACCTCATCACTACCGCTAGTCACTGGTCACGTAGGAACCTCATCACTACCTCTAGTCACTGGTCACGTAAGAACCTCATCACTACCGCTAGTCACTGGTCACGTAGGAACCTCATCACTACCTCTAGTCACTTGTCACATAAAAACCATCATCACTACTTCTAGTCACTGATCACGTATGAACCCCATCACTACCTCTAGTCACTGATCACATGAGAACCTCATAACTACCTCTAGTCACTGATCACATGAGAACCTCATCACTACCTCTAGTCACTGGTCACGTAAGAACATCATCACTACCTCTAGTCACTAGTCACGTATGAACCTTATCACTACCTCTAGTCACTGGTCTCATAAAAACCATCATCACTGCCTCTAGTCACTGGTCTTATAAGAACTTCATCACTATTTCTAGTCAGGCTAAGAACTCGCAGTAAGTGGTGTGGGCACCCGAAGTCCCACCTAGACTATTGTTATTTCATGACAGAATGCCTTGAGCTAGGGATTGGTGGGAAGTACAGAAAACAAAACAAAAACAAAACAAAAAAAAACAACAAAAAAAAATACAGTTGAAAAATTCCCAGTGTTTAAAGACACTACATAGTGTGGCAGATCCTATAATGATATTCATAGCACACTCAGTCTCACCATTTGTGGGATGTCCAGGAGTATGAGAAGGGAACCCATGAGCTGACGAGAAGAATAAGAAAAACTGAGATGGTTCAGGAAAAAAGAGAGCAAGAGAGGGAAACCATGGATAAAAATACTTAATGCTACTGCGTTCCTAACTTGCAAAAGTTAGTGCATCAAGTGCCACTGTGTGGCAAGGTGCTTCTAGTTTATAATATCATTACTACTACTACAAGTTAATAGTACCAACAGTATACTACAATTTATTCTCAGCCTTCTTTACAATGGTTAGCATAAACTCACAACTATGACAAAGAAGAGTATTTCTATCTTGCAGGGCAGTTGAATATGTACATCCATAGTAGATCGACTTCTTCAAACTGCTTTAGCACTGGATGCAGCCAAAAGTTTGAAGTTTTTTCCTTTTTTCCCACGCTCCTCCACACGCACAAGCAGCAACACGATCCTTTCTTGCTTGCAGCGATTAGGAAAAGGGTCCCTCTTGTATACTACTTGGTAGGCAAATCTAGTAAAATACAGTATTTTGGGTGGGGTCCAGTCCGGATATTTAAAGTAGGAATCTAGGTAGCGTAGGGAGGCCTCCATTCTTGAAGACCACACGGCAGGAAAAGATTATGCATGGCGGAAGGTCAGCCTCAACTTCGTAAGGAGGTGAGCGCCCGTAGCTACTGAGTTGGGTTTTCTAGAAGTATTGGCTAGTTACCAAATTATGGTTTGTTCACTAAAACCAGTTTTGTCTACCAGATCAGTGTTTGTTTATTGTCTGATTGCAAGATTCAGTGTTTGCTAATTTATTAGATCCAGTATTTATGTAGTTGCTGAATTCATTATTAGATCCAGTGTCTATTTATCTAATTACTAGATCCAGTGTTTGCATATCTAATCAGGGATGTAGATAACTTTTACAAAGTGGGAGGAGCTATTTAGATACCAGTACAAATAAGCAGCATAGACTAAAAATGTTTGATTCATTTGACAAAAAATAAGCTTCTACTTTGTCTTTTTTATCAATCCAATTCATTAATTGAATGAATGAGTGGGTGTGATCAAGTGGATGTAGTTATAATGGCCACACCAACTCAATTTGTCTTCCTACTCCTCAATCCACTGGTGTTTTTTTGTACAATTCATTAGCTCTAATTGTTCTTTTGTAAACATTGACAAACGTACATCCTTGCTTGATGCATTCTTTTGTGCAGCCATATTTAGACATTTGCAGAACTGAAGCTTCTTTCAATTGTACTATTTTGTTACTTGTATTGTAAGAGTGAGCTTGCCACCAACCTTGATAGTATCAGAGTAGAACTCTTTCCCAACTGCATCCAAGTGTAGGTCAGGACAACAGACCTCAATCAAAACTCTAGACAAGTTCAAAATAAGTCAACTAAACCACCAGTGGTTTTATTTTTTTGTTTTTTTGTTTTTTGTAGTTAAGGGTTCAATTAAGTCACTTGTGCAAGCATTGCTTGTGATAGCTCCTTAAAATGATTTTCTAGTTTTGTGCCACAGTGAGGGAAAGTGATTTAAGTCAAGGTGTGGGCAAAAACTACATTTCAATAAAATCAAATTAGAAAAATAGTTGAGAATTAATTTTTTTTTGCTTTTGTTACTTTTTTTTTCTCGTTTGTTTGCAATAGTGGACATGTTTTGTGCATATTTTAAACCTCTCTTTACTTTCCAGTCTCTGGTGCCTTTTATGAGCATGCCCAGACATGAGTTCCCTCTCTTTTTTTTCTTCCAGATGCTGGTGTTTTTATGAGCGTGCTCAGACAGGACTTTCCCTCTTTTTTTCAGATGCTGGTGCCATTTATGAGCATGCTCAGACTTGACTTTCCCTCCCTTTTTTTCCAGATGCTGGTTGATGCCTTTATGAGCATGCTCAGACATGAGTTTCCCTCTCTTTTTCTTATTTGCTGGTGCATTTTTATGAGAGGACTCTCATACATTGCTTTCCCTCGTATTTTCCTATAGTTTGTAATTGTCTATTTTACTTTTGCTATTTGAAGTCTAGTTTGTTCCAGAAATACAGTAAGTTGTGTATTTATATTGCTGTGCTTGTTATTTACAGTTTCTTACAGTGTTTATAAAAATTATATGCTTGTGCATTTTTATGTTGAATGTTTGTATTTAATGTATGTTTACGTGTTGGCAATTTTTATATACATGTAGCACAGTGACTATCCTAAGCAAATTCCAAACAGTCATAGAATGAGAGTAAGCAGCTTTTCTTCAGCATTCTGTTACTGTTTTGGCTTAGTTTTAATACTGCTTACATAAAACACTAATAAAATTTGTCAAACTTTTCTTTCAATTTACTGCTAAAAGCTAGAAAATCTTCCACAGCTATATCAGCAAGCTAAAGCCTTATACTCCCAATTCAGTGCTTTTGGATGACGCACAAACCAGCTCGTACAAAAATCTTGCTTTATTTTTGACTAAGCAGGCAGACTTAATTTCTGACAAACACACCATTCTAACCAGGTTTCCACTTGGTAGGCTCTTTGCCAACTACAGTAGTTCCTCTAATTTTTAAAATTATCTAATCCAGCCGTGGTCCTAACATCTAGGAAACATCAGTAGTTAGGACATGTGTGACAATGTGATAACATACTCTCTGACAATGTGATACCATAGTCTCTGACAATGTGATAACATACTCTCTGACGATGTGATAACATACTCTCTTACATGGTGATAACATAGTCTCTGACAATGTGATAACATACTCTCTGACGATGTGATAACATACTCTCTTACATTGTGATAACATACTCTCTGACGATGTGATAACATACTCTCTGATGATGTGATAACATACTCTCTGACGATGTGATAACATACTCTCTGATGATGTGATAACATACTCTCTGACAATGTGATAACATACTCTCTGACGATGTGATAACATACTCTCTGATGATGTGATACCATAGTCTCTGACAATGTGATAACATACTTTCTAACAATGTGATAACATACTCTCTGACGATGTGATACCTTAGTCTCTGACAATGTGATAACATACTCTCTGACAATGTGATAACATACTTTCTAACAATGTGATAACATACTCTCTGATGATGTGATAACATACTCTCTGACAATGTGATAACATACTCTCTGACGATGTGATAACATACTCTCTGACGATGTGATACCATAGTCTCTGACAATGTGATAACATACTTTCTAACAATGTGATAACATACTCTCTGACGATGTGATACCTTAGTCTCTGACAATGTGATAACATACTCTCTGACAATGTGATAACATACTTTCTAACAATGTGATAACATACTCTCTGACGATGTGACACCATAGTCTCTGACAATGTGATAACATACTCTCTGACGATGTGATAACATACTCTCTAACGATGTAATAACATTCTCTAAAGTTGACTTGTACTGTTTTTATCTGTACTCTTTTTTATCTTTTTGCACTCACCGGTTGTTATGTTAAATTGAATTCAAAACTTTTTTCTGGGCTAAAATACATGGGAAAAAAGACACTTTTCTTTTTGTATGTTTGTGTGTTTATTTTTTCTATTTCAGTACTGTTTGCGAACTCTGTTATTTTTAATGTCACATTATGTTTATGTATCTAAGCATTGTGTAAAAAAGTGTATGTTTGTGTGTTTGTATGTTATAGAGTTAGTATTGTTAGTATGCATGTCCATTTCTCTATATGTGTTTATCTACAGTTTACAAAGTTTATATTTATATGGCATATGCATTGCTTATATAGGAATCAATGTGTTTGTGTGTTTGTTTTTAATAATATGTATTTGTTGATCAATCATGAAGTCAATGTGTTTATATGCATAAATAATTAATGCTTTTTGTTTGTTTGTTTACTTGTAATTTAAATATATATTTTTATTTATTTGCATTTAGAGAGATCTCCATCCTCGAGCCTCACTTCACTGGGAGCACTGCCATACCTGGAGTGAGGATGTCCTGCCTGACCAATGTGCAGTACTACAGGATACAGTGATAATACTGGATGGTTATGCTGGCAGACTTCACATCTCTACTGACCTTCACTCATGGACTACTACTAGTGCACCATATATACACTCGTCTCTAACTACCTACTAGTCTAAGTTTGTATTGGTTGGTGGACAGCATCCCTCCACTTGGGAACTCACTAACTCTCTGTTGACTAGTACTACTGGTCGAGACTGGAAGCCATCGCTACGTGCCATGCCTACTTGTCACTACGGAGTATCATCAGTTAGTGGAGGGTCACCAGAGGTCCTGGTCGTGGCTGGTGGGTATGGTGACTCACATGACGACTACTTGGACGTAGTGGAAGTTCTACTCAATGACCATTGGACGACTGCAGACTCATTTCCTTCTTCATGCAGGCACATGCGATCAACATTCCATGAAGGTAACTTCTACTTCACAGGAAGAGCTGGAGGAGGTGGCAAGGGAGAGATTCTATTTATATGCACTTTAGAGTCTCTCATAGCATCTGCTAGTAATGGCAGGACAACTCCACTAACAATATGGAGGACAGTAACCACATCTACTCGCACCATCGCTATAGCCTCTTCCTTATCTAATCTAATTGGCATGGATGGATATTCTAAGGTTAGAATTTATTCCAACAAGACAGAGAAGTGGATTGAGACTACTAGTGAGGGAGATGGACCAGGTCAGAAGGATAATTATGGATGGATAGCTACTGCAGTCTTGTCTACTGGACAGTTACTGGTTGCTGTTACAGAAGGAGTGTATAAAGTAACTCTGTCAGGTTAGTGTATGCAAATAGCAGCTTCTCTCTAGAAGAAAGTATGATATGTAATTATTAGCTGAGAATGTCTGAGCTAAATTGCAGCTGGTGCACTGGCAGCTGCTTCTACTGGCTTAGCTCCAGGCTATAAAACCAGCTGCCCACACTCCTAGTGCTGGAGCCAGCTGAGGGTAGAAGCATAGGAGTGTGTGGGTTATTGTAGAGTAAAACCTGTGTGACTATATCACTTGTAAATATAGGGCTACTATAAACTCACAGCTTTAGGAGCAACAATCAAGTGCTGCTTCATTAGCTAGAAGTCACTACAAAAGGCACCAATGCACAGGTGTGTGTGAGCTATTACCAGTGTGAATAATAAAAGTTGTGTCAAGAGTCATTAGTGCATATGCAATAGGAGAGTTACATAGTTTAAGAAAGGGGACTTTTTCTTTGGAAACCACTTCATTTGAGCAAGAAATCCCAGTGTCTGTATCAAGTTTTGTGTTCATTGAAGTAGTTCTATTTACTATCAGTTCTCCAAAAAAAGAGACTTATTTTTTATTTTATGTGATACACTGTTAAAAATCGGGTGTTTTGTTACACCCCATTTAGGGTGTTTGGATACACCTGGGGTGTTATATTTATTGTTACACCTATCAGGTGTTCTGTCACACTTATGTGAGTGTAACAAAGTGTATTACACTCTAAGAGTGTTTGGCAACCTTTTTAGTGATAGAAGCTATACTATACTGGTAAGGTACCCCTAGTTGTTACAAGCACTATAGAAAAGAATAATGTAATGATTCGAGTGATGAAGTTGGGTGAATCTAGAAAATGTATACAAAGAAATTCCTCAATTTGAAACAATAGCCAGCATGATAAATGGCTAGCTATCCTCTCTATAAGCAATTTGCAAGGGCCACAATTCCTGTCCAGTAAAGAGAGAACTTCCAACTACACATTGTAAAGTATGGAGACAATTGCTCTAATGTAGCACTGGTGAATGTGTACTTTATGTTAGTGTGATTAATACCACTTCTTTTTTTAAATGTGGATTTAGGTACATATGAATATAGTCATGGATATTGAAGAATGACAACAGCATCTCCTGACTGCCAAGAAAATCCAACTGGTACCCTTACCAGTTTATTACCTTTGAATATATATTATTTTATCACTGTCATTATGAATAAATATCCGCAAGGATACCTGTTATGAAGATGCTTAGAATAGATTCGCCACGCATACCTAGTAAAGTATCGCAACTAAACTTGCTTAAATTAAATAAGATTCGCCATGCATACCTGGTAAAGTATCGAAACTAAACTTGCTTAAATTAAATATGCATACCTGGTAAAGTATCGCAACTAAACTTGTATTCCCCTCAACCCACCCACCCTCCCCTCCAGATATAGCGATTTTAAGTGTTGCACACCAACGCAGGGTATGCTGAGGATTAATTAACTATAAGAACGGTGATGAATTTTTATTTCTCAGTCCACATCCAGGAATAAAAGCGTTTTGTTAGATGCAGTGACTCTAAAAGCATGGCTGACACTCCCTTATGTTCCTACTAGGTTTGCTGAGATGTGCATTACTACACGTACAGCTATGAATTTTCATGAGCAACTTCGTCACACACACAAAAAAAGTATTTCGGTAAAGCATCGCCGCAATCGGCCCAGTCTGGCTAGACCCTTTACCCAACTGACTGGAGGGGTGGAGCTTTGAGAGGTCACTTGGTGAACCTATAGCAAGTTTGGCTAGATCCGAACACGTGTGTGGGCAATGGCAGATTATAGTTGCCATGTTATTAATGAATGACATAGTAAGACGTCCTTATGATTGTGAGCATCTGCTTGGATCATTACTGTCTCTGCCAGGATAGCTGGTTAGTATTTTTTTCCGAAATAGATGAAATAGAATTTTTACAAGTTCATGAATACAAGTATTTGTCAACAAAAATTAAACGGTGGAATCTGCTAGTTGTATAAATTTCACTAAACTGTCTGGAATTCTTTTGTTCTCTAATTTGTTGGTTTTGAATGCATGACACTGAAAAAAAAGTAAAATAGGTAAAGTAGCTTTATTGTAGCAAATGTCAAAATTATAGTAAATAGCAAATATATCCAGTAGAGCATCAAGTAAGGTTTTGCTTTCGAATATTAATCTCTTTTCATAATAGAGTAAGTACTGTGGACTGTCTCCAATTTTCCCATTAATGACCAAGAAAGGCTCCGGCTGAGTAATGGTCTCTATTTCCTTGTCCATGTCAACGTCAAGGGTCTGCAGAACAAAGGACAAATTGTTTTCAAGAGCAGTGGATACTGAGAACTAGACAATGACTTTTTATTATTCAGCTAGAGGTATAATTAGCCTGGGAAAATTCCCCAGATCAGTTCTAACGACAAAAACTATTCTTATAGGTGGGAGGATGTTGTTATTCAAGTGTTGATATACAGTTTGAGAAGCATGATAGTTTGATGTGTTTATGATCTAAAAAGATGTGTTCTTACTTACTTGAATATGTTTGTAAAAGATGCTACCTTTACTTCCCCTAGGAAATAGTAATTTGAAGAGCATCTCTAGGGTCCAATAATCCTGGTAATCTGTACAATCAAAATATAAGTTCCTGGTAACATAGGTCCCTAACCTGTTAGATCAGCTGTGTTTAATACTAAATCATTGAATCATGGCAAGTGTTATTTGTCTGAAATAAAAGTTTGTCATCTGTAACCCTACCATGATTCTAATGTATTTGTGGCCAGTGTAATTAAGGAGCTCAAGATTTTTTTGTTGACGCCTTCACACATGCTTAAAACTGAATTTTCTAGCACAATGTTCCAGTGTATCATGTCCTACATTATTTTGTTGTTTACATACCATCTTTATATATGATGTCCTCTGTATTCTCATAGAGAGTGAGGCACTTCTGAATGGCCGGCCTGGATGATTCCAGTCTGGCTACACTAACAATGGTGTTCCGCCACTTCCCATTCCACTCGGAGACCATTTCATCTCTAGTCATCCCAACTGTTTGGACGAAGTCTTTTCTGAACTAAAACAAAAAAAAAAAGAATGACTTGTTTGGTAAGTTAAAAGTAAGATAAGCTCTTACTATGGAGAGATCCTTATACAGAGGATATCGTGTATATATTTCTGACGTCTCTGGTTTACGATCCATTTACGTCTCATAGGTCGTGACCTTTCCATCAACAGGTGGCATTTCCCCCTATGCTTTCCTCGTGTGCTTGCCAATGACTTCATTTCCTCTACAATCTTGTCCATTTCTTCATCCATTTCTGTATCAGAGCCCTATAGCAATAAAATTAAAACATTGATACCATGTTTAAAGCGTGTGAAGAAAATAGCTCTAAGTGATAATATGTCATATGTCACATAACAGTACTGTTATCATGCATTGATAATTATTTTACTGGGATAGCAAGAGTTTGTTTGTGTGTACTGATCGACTGTCAGAGAGTTGGTTTGTGAGATGAAGAGTCTCAGCTGTACCTGCAAGTTAAGCTTTTCTCGCTTTGACGGAGGTTCTGAAGCAAAGTCCAGCAGCCTCTTCAGACCTGGTCGACTAGTGTTGGGGTTGCTATCCCTTCTATAATTCTTAAAAGAATTACGAAGGGAAATTTTCCACGATCCCTAGGCAGAAAAAAGGCAAAAAAATTAATTTTAGTATTATAATTGTATGCACATCTCATTAGCTAGTGATTTAATCGTACAATTCCATTTCCGATCTGGTCTTTCAACTTAGGGAACTTCTCAACTAGCTTTGTTAAAACTGTTGTATACTCCAGTGATGTGGGATTTAAGGTGTGCTGGAGTATCATGTTCCTCAGCATGGTAACAATCTTCCTTCTAGCCATACTTGTGATTATCCCACTGTCTATACATTGCTCAACAGAATAGCCAAATTTCTCCTTGTCTGGCAGTCTGAAGACTAGAAGCCAATTTTCATCCTATTCATGGTATAACATTATAATAATGAAGAGCAATAAAGTATATACATGCAGTAAAAAATATCATGTAAGACGAATTTAAAGTTTGGGTTTTATGAACATTTAATATGGGAAATTATTCTCTAGGAATGTCTACTATTTACCAATGGATTGGATAAGTCTGCATTGGAGTGGGACAATGGAGTGGATTTTGCTGAGGCAGTCTGCGATTCTGGTGATGGTGCCAATAGTATGGACGATGAGCTGGATAATGAAGGTGAGGCCTGTGCAGTGGACACTGGTTGATGTGAGGAACTGTTCTCACTCTGCAGATTGGAAATAGATTTATTGAAATGTAACTGACTGGTAATTATAGGAAACTTAGGGCAAAAGTAATCTACACTAATACTAAGTTACTGTAGGATACTTTATATTAACAAAACTGAGGATAATATGGAAGAATCTTCTTTTCACTGTAATAGGCTTCTAGTGAGAATGATGACACTTGTTTATCCATTCCGTCACATGTCCTTTTATACAACATATCTTAGAAAGGCTTTGCTTTGTTGTCATACCTTATACTATTATTATAATAAATCAATGGTTTTCTCTTTCAAAATTGTCTCACATTTAGTAATTTTCCACTTCACTATCAATGTTTACAAAATTATGACAGTTTCAATTCCTAACAGCTCAGGCTGGAGTCTTGGATATTCTTGTTGCCCATAATTTTGTTTCAGTTCTTAGTAATAACAGAAAACCACTGGTCATACTAGTAAAAAAATTTTCATATTCCTATAGTCTTCCAATAGAATTAGTGCAGTAAACAGTTATACTTTAACATACCTTGAGTAAAATACATGTTACTGTGAAGTATTGGGTCTTACTGGAGTGCTTACAATGATCTGTCATAGCTTCACTCTATGTCCAATCTTGGGGGCCAGTTCCTTCACTTCCAATTCTGATAGAGAAAGAAACTGATTCCCTTCTATGTCGTTTTCTAGGAATGCTTCAACCACCTCTTCACTGACACCATTATCTTCCAAGAAGGAAGCGAGCTCAACACTGGAAAAGCTTTCTACCATCTTGCAGATTTGTTGTGCTACAGGTATGTTCACTTCTGTGACCTTAGTCTGAGTTTTATCACTGCTACAACTTACACGTGATGCAAGATTCCTCAAATCTCCTCCCCACTCCACTCCCTTCTGGTCTGCCAACTTGTATTTTTGGTCTGCTGACTTGTACTTTTGGGTTTACCACCTGGTGGTAGAATTGTTACATCACTTTTAAGAACCTCTCAGATCAGGTTGTGATGAGTACAGTTATATCTAATAGTGACATGTCATGAAATCAACATACATAAAAAGGTAAAATGACAATAGTGTGGCTGGGAAGGACTCTGGTAGTGCGTGGATGAAGAGGTGTGTAGAGTTTTAAGTCATCATAAAAAATAAAAATTGAAGTGTTTTTTGGTGTAAGGATGTGTGATCGGAAGTGTGGTTCATATTTCCATAAGTCAATATCAAAAACATCGCCTTTGAATGTGAGAATGTTTTCATTGATAACATAGATATTGCTTATAATTAACATCTCCAACTTGTCCTCAGCTACATTGTATACGATGATACCAGCACCTCTCTTATAGAGGTGGGTGTTTCTCTTGACCCATTTAGTTCTGCATGTAAAGATATTATATTGCTTTAGTCATATTGTTTCTACATGTATGGAAAACTCACTCATGTGCAACTTGTATTGGTATAGTCAGCTCATCTTGAAGTAATGCAGGTACAATGTTGGTTGCTGTACAAGAATACATGTACATAATATTAGCTGTATTAATCTTTTAGTACTTTAGTAGTAGCACTTATGTACACAAATAATAGGGAATAATCTCAATCATTTAGTTACATTGATCTAAACTCTGCTTCCTAGGCTATTCTATCCTATGACACGTAGCAGCAATTATAGTTCATTCTAATGAAAACTTTGAACTTTCTGCTCTTGTTGTATGTGAGAACAAGTGGGTGGGTGAGTCGGAAGCCCAAACAAGTGCAATTTTTTTTGTGTGTGGGGAAAAATGGAAGAAAATGAGTTAGGTTTAATTTAGTGGATTATTCTAACCATGCTAGCTTTTGTTCATGCTCTCGCAGCTTGTCACCCTTCTTTTTAATATTAGACACGCTACTCCATATTGCTCCGCTAGTTGACAGTGAGTGTGAGAGGTAGTTTTTCTAAAAATCTGTTAACTTCTTGTCAGGAGAAAGTGTTTTTTGGTGTCTCTTCTGGGACATTAGTCTGCAGAGAAACGGGCAAGATATGGCCGTTAAGGATCGTCAGGCACAATTGGGAATAGCAGCTGGTATGCACGCGTTATCAGACTTTTTTCATAGTTGCATCATAAGAATAGTATGTCCTGAATGTTCCGACAAATGAGGTGCTGGATTAGTGAGGGTCTACTGTACAGTGGAATCACTATGATGCGAAACAAACCTGATATAGACTACAATAGTTTTTAATACATTTGAGTAATAAACACTTTATTGTCCAAAAACGTCCGCTATGATGAGGTGCATCGACTTGTATATGGAGATTTTTTTTATAAAGGAAGGGGGTTGCAATTTTCTAATTCAACTGTATACTAAACATTTGATTTGCTTTTGTTTTACTACCATCTTTGTATGTGACAATTTATTTAGTGTAATTGTTTGTTAGTTGAAAGAGGCGTGAAGTTCTGAAAATTAAAAAAAGTGTTGCATCATACTATCATTTTAATCCATGATTATAATTCCTGATTCTGTGGTGGTGTGTGGAGGGGAGAATTTCAGCTAGGAAAACCCTAGTGCTCGCTTATATCCCTCCCATTACCCGCTTGTACGTTTCTACAGCTGTAAGTATTTTCAAAAGGAATGCACGGAAATATGACTATTTTCAGATTATTTTGCCCCACCCCTTTCATGGAATAAGAGGGATAATACTAGACCTTAAGTCCATCCCACACCACATTGTTTGATGGCCTAATCATCATAAATTATCATTTCATTGAGTATCTTTAAGTCAGTTTTGCCGTTGACCCACCCCTTTTACTGCCACTTAATTTATTTTCACTTCTACTTTTGTCATTCCTTTTCATCATCACTATTATTTCCCATGCTGTACCTGGCCCTGCTGCTGTGTCCTCCTTGGTGACTGATGATCTCATCAGGCACTGGTGTTGCTGATGTCTCATGGCCAATGAGTAAGGCAAGTTGATGAAGTTACCGATGGAAGTGACCAGTTTTTTTAAATAACTATGTTTGGCCTCATATATCATAGTCCAGTGTCGTAGTAGTGGTCCAAATCTAAGTTGCATTGAAGGATAAATCCACTAGCAGAACATTCAAATGAACTTACTCATAAATGAGGCGTGGCATGTGGATCATGTAGTGCATTTTAGGTATCACTGATTGTCCTGGATAGAGCCTCACAAACTCATGATGATGTTCGCTGATGATGCGATTCAAATAGGCTACGTTGTCCACTGTGATATCTGGTGCAAAGAGTCTGTCTACAGCTTTCATGAGAAGCCTAAAATTTTCCCATCTGTCATCTAGCTTGGGGATCCAATCACCAACAATCAGTGGTAAAAGTCTTGCTAGTAGCCACATCTGAGCAGCTACATATGTAAGAAGTATACACTTCATGTCAATAGTAAAGTCATAATCATGATACATAGTGATTAATGTGGTTCAGTTGAAATCGTATGTTTAATATTTGTACACTAGGTGTATACTAAATGTGTATTATGTGGTGTTCTTCCTTATAACCAACCAGATTGTTTTAGGCTATGGCCAGAACTCATCAAAGTAGTGCTAGCAATTGGAGTTGGCTTGTCTTGCACTTCCATATACCCCAGCTCCATGTTGTTAAGCCGGCTATTGAAATCATCTACAAAGAATATTGAGAAAGTTGGTAAGAACAAATATTTCTTATACATGTAGTATGTATGTAGAGTTGTGATCAATTTTGTGTTGTATAAATTTACCTAGGCTAAAGAAGTGGTCCTCTTGTATGTACTCTCTAAGCATGATCTTCACTTCGTACTGAAGACATCCTTCTAATAGATCATGCATTATGTCTGGAAGGAGGCCCCCATCACAAACATGAAAATATCTGCCACAAGGTAGGAATTGTTCATACATATTACATAACCACGGTTCATTGGTTGTGGCTGTGGTTGTGGTTGTGGCTGTGGTTGTGGCTGTTGGTGGTATACTTGTTCTACCAACGGCCACTCAGCAGGTGGCAAAGGGTGGTGTACAAGAGGGTGGGAGGTGGTGGTGACATTGGTTCTACCAACACCTCTCAAGAATGAAATGGTTGTACAAGAGGGTTGGATATGATGGTGACATTTATGTTCTAGTGGTTTAGGTTTCACAGCTTCCAAGCTGATCTTAGGTAGTACAACTATATAGTTGTTGTTGTTGTTTTTTTGTTTGTTTTTTTGTTTTTTTGTTTTTTTTCCTTTCCATTTTCCTTCTTATGTGGCCCCTTTTGCTAGAGAAACAAACCGGTTATAATTCTAAGTTTGATTTACTGGCTTTGTGGTTTTATATATTTTACCTACCGAGTATCATTGAGACATGAGTTACTTTTTATTCCGTACTCCTTGGAAGCATCTTGGCTAGTAGCTACTGCTGCACAGTGTTGAGTATAACTGTCTCTTTTACGAAGTTCAAACTGTAGCTCATCAAACTGTAAACCACAAGTTACAGAAAAATACATATTTATAGTTCACAGAATTTTGAGTAACCTTGGATTTTGCAGTGCCTTGAGTAGCCATGCAGTGCCTACACATTCTGTATGCAGTACAGCTCTCTTTAAAACCTCCTAGAGCTAGGCTTCCCAGGTTATCTGCTGACACAGCAGCCACTGTTCCACTGAAAGTTCTGGTACCCCCCTTCAGGTGGAATGAATGACCTTGTTCCTAGAAACAGTAAGACAAGTATGACCATGTATCTTACTACGCACATCACTCACCAATTCTCTCACATCTGCTAGAAATGGTCTCATTACTTCATGCATTCCATACTTGGACAGGACTTTCTGTTTCAGAATGCTCACCAGATAGATACAATTTAACTTGGATCTAGTTCTGGGAGGCAAATTTCCAAGTGTGAAGTAGAACATGCCTGTGGTCCAAGTGAAAAGGTAGTCAAAATACACATGCAAACATACACCACGTGTGCACACACACATAAACCATCTTATTTTTGTATACTAGTGCAAAGCATGCTATCTGACGCATATAATGATGTAATAATAATTTTAGATGACATGGGGGGGGAAATTCCAGTGTGCCGCCCCCCTACCCCCTCCCCTCTCTGTATCCCTGTTGGGGAAGACGGTTTTGTATCTGTCCTTATTTGCTAGTGCAACTGTTGTAAAAAATGGTTTAACTGCAATGATAAAAATGTTCATCTAACTAAAACAATGCCTTATAAATGTAGTAAAGTCTTATCGGTGTGTGAATTAATTATTTGGGAAGAGCAACAAGTAGCCTAGATTCGAGAGCGCAAGGTGGTTAAGGTGCATGACTTACTCGAGGAAGTCTGGTATATTCAAAAGGGAAAATTTTAAGGATTACACTCTTTATAGAGCCATACAGGATTTTAGCCACACAAATATTTATGTAACTTTCACTGTATATTTTAGCATTCAACTCCCAAGCTGAAGTGGGGAGACTCAGCTGGGGGGTTGGATATCCCCAAGAAGCCAGCCCCCCCCCCCCCTCTGTATAAAACCCCAAGTTATACAGGTGTTAGTGATTACGTGTTAAAGTCTTGCATAAAATGGATAGGATGTGACGTTCTGGTCAAGCAGTTCTCATGAAGATTTAGTGAATATACCAGATGCTGTGTTGTTGCTACATTGATACACGTATATCAAAACCACTCACTGAGCTTGTGGATCTTTGATTTTGAACCCAGTGGATTGCACACCTCTAGATCATCGTAGTAAAAGAAGATCTGCAGTGCAGTTGAATCCAATGAAAATAGTCGATGTGATGAGAACTGCTTTCCATCGCAAAAGTCACTGAGTCGATCCGAACATGAGTTTTTGTGTCCTTTCTCAATCTACCCATGTGCATTCAATGACAGTTGCAAACGTTGAACCACCATATTACTCTATAAGTTTTTATTCAAAACTACCTACTGTGTAATAGTTACCTCTGAGATCACATCATCACATTTAAGAAGGCCCGCAATAGTTTTAAGGATAGGAACATACATCATGGTATCAGTTTTCTTCACTAGTTTTCTTGTATGTCCACTTCCTTTCCATGTGTGGTATTCACCTAGTACCACACGGGTGGGCTCCTAATAGATACATTATTAATTTATACTGGTGTATATTGTTGTTGAATACAACATTACCACAAAATCCAAGTGAGTACGGATGAAATTTAATTGCCGGTGTGGAGTTGCAACTTCAGAAAATGGGTTCGCATATTGACTGCTATCTTCAAAAAGCAGGTTTATCTGACTCTGTTTGAGGCAATCTTGACTTATCCCACTTCTGAGCAACTGTTTTTCTATTTGTGCACGAAGAGCTTTGAGGTGCACCTGTGAAATGTCATAGAGCATAGTGGAGTTCATTAGGCACAATATCCCAATGTATTTGGTTGCATTGCACAGTTGTGGTGTCAGTTATGTGTGTGAGGGTAGGGAAGGGATGCACCTTTCAGCAGGCAAAGTACAGTTGTATGTATATTGTATCTTCTATATGCATTATGCTGTCCTCTACTACAGAGCTGGTAGGTCATGAATATGTGACTTCACACAACCCCAAACCACTTCTCTTATACATTCAAGCTGATGAATATGAAATGAAAAACACATTAAAATTGACCACAATGATGAAATAGTTTGAAGGACTACGCAACAACTCAAGAGGGTATCATTCAATTGCGCTCTATTTGTCGCCTACTAAGCTCTGTCTTAATCACCAAAATCCACCAGATCTGATAGCCTAGCCAGAGCCGGCTTGCTGGCCATTCCTAAGTGAGCATATTCCTGATTATTACATTGGTAGACTATATGGTAGACTACAGTATGTATACCTACATGTGTATATGTCTATGATATGCTAGCATACCACAAAAAACAAGTAAAGAAACACTACAGTGTGTGAGGGTGAAAGGATGATTTTTTTTTTGTAAACCCACCACACTTAGGTAACTAACCTGTGTAAAAGTTGTCATTCCATCAATGACAGCTTGGGTGGCCAGCTGAGATAGCTTGTGCTTTTCCTTGATGCCTAATATGGTGAGGGCTGCTGCTTCCTTTAGCTTGGATAGTGTCCCTTCAGAGTCCCCATTCCCATCACTTGCACAATACTCGTCTATTAATAACATTATTAAATGGATATTTACGTTTCTATTCCACTTTTGTATATTGTGGTGCTTAGTCCACATAATGATATATATATATAGTGTAGATTTACAGTATGTTTGTGGCTCATTTCCAGTTCCAAAAACACTTTGTTTTTGCTCTCCCATATTGTAAATGTGTTCAATTCATGCCATTATTATTGCCCACACAAGGAAATGAATACACATAGTACTACCACTTTACCTCTGTCATTAGGCATCTCATTACTATAACTAGTGGTACCCAAACCAATATTTTCTCCCTGTTCCAAATGAGGACTACTTTCATTATTGCCACCACAGAAAAGTGCAGCTCGATTAGTGACGAGAGGATCACCACCGTGCACATCATATACATGGTTTTGAAACGTTTTCATGTTGTGAAACGTTCTAGGACACCCATAAAGTCCACAAGTGATGGAAAATGTTGGTGAGTGGGCGGGGTACTCCTTGATGTGTTGTATGTAGTGCTTCAACTTCATGTTGAATGGAGCTGTATCCTGCTCTGGGCATAACGGACACACAAGTCTGGCCATTGCTCTCTATGGTACATACATAAAATGCAGTGTGCACACTAATAATTAAATGAATAGTAAAGCTATTATTTTCTAATGGTCGTGAATATCTGTGCTCTAGAGACCAGAACAACTCGGCTCTTGACCAATGGTTGCTTGCATGTTGGCTATATATCTCAAACAAGAGTAAATTTTTGAGTTTTGTGAGTTATTCTATGCACACTATGCTGGCTATATCACCCACAGCTTTGATCAATACTCTGGTCACTTGTAGTAGCTAGGTTATTCAATTTTTCTACTTATTCTACACATTACACATGACTTGGAGCACTTACAGTAGCCATACTCTGTGATAATTCTCTGACCAGTTAGAGGATATCTTCTTCCTTCCAAATGTAATAGCAAACAGTGCTCTTATAAAATAGCCAGTGTGACCTTGTACACTCAGCACCTGACACTTCTGACTGCCTGACTGTGCTTGGTCTCTCATGTGTGTGGTCACCAATACCTGAATGTGGTTGTGGTCAGGAGCTAAAAGTACATCCCAGGTTGTAGGGATTGCCAAGTGTACATGTCCATGGATGCATGTGTTCCTATTAGTTGGTACATTTCCATAGACGCATCTGTTCTTATTATCTGGTACATGCCCATGGATGCATGTGTTCTTATTATCTGGTACATGTCCATAGGCGCATGTGTTCTTATTATCTGGTACATGTCCATAGGCGCATGTGTTCTTATTATCTGGTACATGCCCATGGATGCATGTGTTCTTATTATCTGCTACATGTCCATAGACGCATGTGTTCTTATTATCTGGTACATGTCCATAGACGCATGTGTTCTTATTATCTGGTACATGTCCATGGATGCATGTGTTCCTATTAGTTGGTACCTTTCCATAGACGCATCTGTTCTTATTATCTGGTACATGTCCATAGACGCATGTGTTCTTATTATCTGGTACATGTCCATGGATGTCATCCATTGTGCAATTCTAATACTGGTTACATGATGCTTGTAGTTCCTAGTTTAACATACTAGCCAGATAATATTGAAATTTTAAGTATTTTAGCTATGTACTGTGACAGTTCCTTTAGTGTTCATTTATAATAGAATTGAGTGTGTTAACATTATAAAATACCGTTCCCATTTTTTTTTCATTATAAGTACAGTGAGTGATAACAGAAGAAGCTTGTTCCTGGAGCGGAAGTGACTTCATTCATGTAGGACCACAAGAACATTTTCTAAATATTTTATGTGGATTTGATTTCTGACATTTGTTGTTTTTCTTGAACATAAAATAATGCTGAAAAGAAATTGAGATATTGATTCAATGACTGGCGTAATGCTACTCTGTACCGCAGTATAGCTAATTCTTCTATCATCGTTCATTGGGGCTGCATTATTAAGCATTATTAAGTGAGTTTCTATCATTCAGAATAATGAACTAGTGCCATCTGAGAGGAACACAAATCAGTTTTTTTTTCTTTTTTGTCTTTATCAAATAAATGTCAGAATATGTACCTTGCTGAAAATCAGCATAACGTTAGGACCTAATTTTAGACTTTTTTTGTTACTTTTGTACACACTGAAAATTTCAAATTGAAGTGTAAGTAAAATATATTCAATCCAGGTAAAGAACACAGATGATGAACAGTTCTTCCTCCGAATACAGACAACTACTGAGAATATTGAGTAAATGTTTTTACTATTGCCAATGAAAATTATCCTGTGTGTCAGTGAAGGGGTAACATGTCTTTCTGTCCTCTAAGGCAGCATTAAGCCAAAGTGTCTGGGCATATTACATCTCCAGATAAATATACTTCATATTATGATATGACTGGGAACATTAATCTTGTTTGTCACACATTGCAGTACATGGTTTACATAAGAGGCTGGAAGGTCAGCTAAAATTAATACTTGAGCGACAACATGTGCTCACAGCAACCAACCATTAATACTTAAGGTACCATTATTACTGTGTTCATCCATGTAACCAGAAAATTGTGAATACATCATTAACCCTTTCGGGCCGGACTTAATTTTTACCGCGAGGTTGTCGACCTCGGGTAGACGGTAAAAACTTGTTAATGGTTTTTATTTTTTCCCCCGGTTTTGACTGGGAAATCATCTTAGCAATGCTATATAGCCTTATTGTGCTTGCTTTGGGCATTCCCCTCATTTTTTTCTTTTAGAAACCCCCTAGTATTCACAGAGTTACACCCCATCATACTTTGTGGTTTGAACACTATAATGAATTTTATAAAAAAAAATAAAGCGTAAGTAATTATTATTTTCGAGACAATAATAAATATATTATATATAAATGACTTGCATCTCAGTTGCAGAAACTTGTCGATACTCTCCCCAACAAAATCATGCCCTCGGTCTGTATCAGCCATAAAGCTGGTAGTGGTCACCACTTGAGGAATACCTTTGTAAAGTTCATATGAAGTTCACTACAATACAACACAAATACATAAACAAAAATATTGTATGCCAACAACCAAATATTTGTGTTGCACGTTACACATAGCGAGCAGTAAAATAACAACGGCAACAAAAAACTGCATATCCCTACAATCATGGTAATATACTGTGCATGTTTGGTATACAAAATACTAGGTCAGTGGGGCCAGCTGATGAGTCCTCCCACTATAAACATAAAGGACGAAAAGTAATCTACTTCCTGGCTAACACACCCATCCATGACTTCCCCTCTCTCTCTCCACTCCATCCACGTCCTCCATATATATATACTTATTATTGTGCACATACACACGCACAGATAAACATGAAATTCAACTTACACTATCGGAGGAGATATCACAGATTTCCAGAAAGTTCGAACATCACTTCCAATCAGTCTTCTGGATTATCACTCGAACGATACTTCACCTCTAAAAATGAAACACAAATACATAACTGAAGAAATGAAATGATAAATATTTATTGGTGTACATATACATACACACACAAACACATGCACATACACGCACACAATTTTCGACTTACTGTGGCGAAATTGATGATGCAGAAAACTCGACTTCATGGAAGCCTCCTGGATTGTCACTGGAACGATACTTCACCTACAAAAAACACAGACACCAAATATAGATAACTGAAAAAGAATAAGAAATGAAATGATAAATTTACTGTTCCACACATAAACACACAAATAATACAGACAACTGTAAAATATCATGAAATGAAATGATAAAAGGAAATAATATGTATAAAAAGCCAGTACAATTTTTTTTTTTCAGAACTTGAATCTGAATATTACTATTACAATAATCTGCTGCCCAATAACACGACTATCTGGAGCCACAACCTACAAACAAAGGGATATTATAATAAATTTTAGCATACTCTTATAGGAAATATGATGCTATGTCACTCTAATAGTAACATACACATACATACTGGGACACACTCTATATGCCTACAGTGACATACTGGCACACTCTATATGCCTACAGTGACATACTGGCACACTCTATATGCCTACAGTGACATACTGGGACACACTCTATATGCCTACAGTGACATACTGGGACACACTCTATATGCCTACAGTGACATACTGGCACACTCTATATGCCTACAGTGACATACTGGCACACTCTATATGCCTACAGTGACATACTGGGACACACTCTATATGCCTACAGTGACATACTGGGACACACTCTATATGCCTACAGTGACATACTGGCACACTCTATATGCCTACAGTGACATACTGGGACACACTCTATATGCCTACAGTGACACAGTGGGACACTCTATACAAGTACAGTGAGTGACACACTGGGACACACTATACAAGTACAGTGACACACTGGGACGCACTATACAAGTACAGTGACACACTGGGACACTCTATACAAGTACAGTGAGTGACACACTGGGACACACTATACAAGTACAGTGACACACTGGGACACACTATACAAGTACAGTAACACACTGGGACACACTATACAAGTACAGTGACACACTGGGACACTCTATACAAGTACAGTGAGTGACACACTGGGACACACTATACAAGTACAGTGACACACTGGGACACACTATACAAGTACAGTGACACACTGGGACACACTATACAAGTACAGTGACACACTTTATAATGCCTACAGTGACACACTGGGACACTCTATACAAGTACAGTGACACACTGGGACACACTATACAAGTACAGTGACACACTGGGACACTCTATACAAGTACAGTGACACACTGGGACACTCTATAGAAGTACAGTGACACACTGGGACACACTATACAAGTACAGTGACACACTGGGACACTCTATACAAGTACAGTGACACACTGGGACACTCTATACAAGTACAGTGACACAGTGGGACGCACTATACAAGTACAGTGACACACTGGGACACTCTATACAAGTACAGTGACACACTGGGACACTCTATACAAGTACAGTGACACAGTGGGACGCACTATACAAGTACAGTGACACACTGGGACACACTCTATATGCCTACAGTGACACACTGGGACACACTATACAAGTACAGTGACACACTGGGACGCACTATACAAGTACAGTGACACAGTGGGACGCACTATACAAGTACAGTGACACAGTGGGACGCACTATACAAGTACAGTGACACACTGGGACGCACTATACAAGTACAGTGACACACTGGGACGCACTATACAAGTACAGTGACACAGTGGGACGCACTATACAAGTACAGTGACACACTGGGACGCACTATACAAGTACAGTGACACACTGGGACGCACTATACAAGTACAGTGACACACTGGGACACACTATACAAGTACAGTGACACACTGGGACACACTCTATATGCCTACAGTGACACACTGGGGCACACTATACAAGTACAGTGACACACTGGGACGCACTATACAAGTACAGTGACACAGTGGGACGCACTATACAAGTACAGTGACACAGTGGGACGCACTATACAAGTACAGTGACACACTGGGACGCACTATACAAGTACAGTGACACACTGGGACGCACTATACAAGTACAGTGACACAGTGGGACGCACTATACAAGTACAGTGACACAGTGGGACGCACTATACAAGTACAGTGACACACTGGGACGCACTATACAAGTACAGTGACACACTGGGACACACTATACAAGTACAGTGACACAGTGGGACACACTATACAAGTACAGTGACACACTGGGACACTCTATACAAGTCCAGTGACACACTGGGACGCTCTATACAAGTCCAGTGACACACTGGGACACACTATACAAGTACAGTGACACACTTTATAATGCCTACAGTGACACACTGGGACACACTATACAAGTACAGTGACACACTGGGACACACTATATAAGTACAGTGACACACTGGGACACACTATACAAGTACAGTGACACAGTGGGACGCACTATACAAGTACAGTGACACACTGGGACACTCTATACAAGTCCAGTGACACACTGGGACACTCTATACAAGTCCAGTGACACACTGGGACACACTATACAAGTACAGTGACACACTTTATAATGCCTACAGTGACACACTGGGACACACTATACAAGTACAGTGACACAGTGGGACACACTATACAAGTACAGTGACACACTGGGACACACTATACAAGTACAGTGACACAGTGGGACGCACTATACAAGTACAGTGAGTGACACACTGGGACGCACTATATACAAGTACAGTGACACACTTTATAATGCCTACAGTGACACACTGGGACACACTATACAAGTACAGTGACACACTGGGACACACTCTATAATGCCTATGGTGACATACTGGGACACTCTATACAAGTACAGTGACACACTGGGACACACTCTATACAAGTACAGTGACACACTGGGATACACTCTATACAAGTACAGTGACATGTCATATACTGGGACAAAATTGCTTGTGAAAGGTGTACTACAGGTAATTCAGGTTTACTTTCAAATAATGTTATAGGATGTGTCTCAACTATAGTCTCGCGGGCCAGACCCTTTACCAACCGCGTTACCGAGCGCGCGGTGAAGGAAAGGGTCTGGTCACCTGCCATACATCGTTTCGTTCCATTCCCCACGATCCATGGGGAACAATACTTTAGCGTGTATAGCTTATGGGGTGCGGTTTGTTTACATCCGGTTGATTGCAATTAAACAAGTACCCACAGGTATGTAGATAGAAATGCACGGCTAAGTGAATAAGCATAGCTTGTAGAAATTCGGAGTATCAGCTCTTGCTTGGTGTTTGTCAAGTTCCCTACTTCTCAGTGGACGCTGCCAGCAGGCTAAATACATTACTCAAAGTGTATATTTTTTTTTTATTGAAAGGTATTAGCTAGCTAGCTATTTTGTCTTACTTCAAACTGTAAGAATCTTCACTCTAGCTATAATGTAGTGTTCTGGGCTTCCTTAAACCTAGCCTGTCCTTTTCATTACCAAGCAATGCTAGTTAGCCATTGTTGAGCAATTTCCTGCAAAAATCAATTTAGCTGAACAATTTAAAGTTGACCGCGGCACCCTAACAGGAAGTAATTAAATACATTAATTACGTTCCAGTACAACGAAACGATGTATGGATGGTGACACAAACCAGACCCTTTCCTCACCGCTCGGTAGGTAAAGGGTCTGGCTCGCGAGACTATCTCAACTAACTGCCAAGAAAACTAATTTAATTTTTCTTACTTGGTTGAATACTTATAATGCAGCAGTCATTCCCAGTTCTTCCTCCCAAAAAATCCTGCTCAACATTAGACGACATCAATATCATTTGGTCTATCATTGAATCCAGCTCCCTCAAAGTAGTTAACATGCCCACATAAAAAGGGTGGATATTTTTCACGTGATATAAACTTCCGCGAGTCTCTATTGCCCTCGTGTGTACGAACTTGGTTACTGGGACTTTGAGGAGTCAGTCGAGTGTGTGTTTTGTAAATGTCTCCCCCACTACACATTCGCTTGGTGATGCGGGACCTTCCGCGTAAGTCTATTAATCTGCAGGAATGTAACTGATAGCTAAGTGAGAATTGTTCAGACAATGTTAAAGTTTGAGCCGATTGCTCGGCCGATTGCAACAAACAATCCTTATAATAGCTAATGGTATCATTCAATGTAATGTAGTACATGATCATAACACTATTTATTTTGACCATTACTTTATCTATCTTGTTCTTTCAGTTGAGATGAGTGTTATGCTGCTATGGTAGATGATCTATTCTGGATGACAGCATGATAGGCTTTCAATAAGAAGGTAAATGATCGTCAATTGCCTCCCTATATTCTGAGTATTAAATTCCAGTGTTGAAATTATTTTTGCTTGATGCTCCTGACATGTTAGTCAAATGGTTATATACTGGAGTTTTCTAACTTGAATGTTTGCCCCGTGACCATTGTGTACTATTTGTGCTTGAAATGATTTACAAATGCTACAATTTGGTAAAGGGTTTCATTAGGAATAGTAAAGGGGAATAGGTGGAAGTTATATAATAGCAATTCTAATGCATCACTTTTGGTGATTAATAATCAGTAAAAAGTGAATGTTAGTATCAATATGTAGTGTTTTTCCCTACACAGATTTCAAGCAGTGTTGTTTATGGTTTATCAATATTTATTAGGGTATAATCAATTAGTGTAATCGTACATTAAGCAAAATATTGGCATAATTTATTAAAACAAGTAAATGATAGCCATAGTATTGACCTTCCTCCATATGTGAGAGGAATAGTTATTAGAGTAGTTCGTTTTCCTCTGACACAAGCAAAAGGTGGAGTTTGCTAAACTGATTTCAGCGCATACAGACCTAGATGTCAACCATACTAGTGAAATTAGAGTTCCTATTTAATTGTTTTCCAGTGTGTTTGAGAAGGGAGTCACGCAAGAAAAGATATTAAGCATAATTTTGCAATGATATAAGCAAAGGGTGGAGTTTGCTGAATTGTTCTCTGCATAGGAGCCCTAGATGATAGTACAAGGTTTAATCACAAGCATTTCGAACAGGGCGAACCACCCTGCATTTTTAGTACTGGGGAAACACCGGATACAAGATGGTAATTAATTGGTAAAGGGTGGATGTTAGTGTGTTCATTACAATGTGTCCCAAGTTCAGTGGTTTGGTGAAACGTTTATATGAGAGCAAACATTTTAATGGCATGATTATGAATTAAAGGAATAAATTCATATATGAGCTGGTGCTTTTTTTTTTTGTTTCTTTTTTCCCCTTTTCTTTTCTGTTTTGTATTTCATTTTTCTTTTAAGCATAAAAGGATAGTGTCTATGGTTATACAGATACATTTTTCTCTCAAGACCATAGCTTTAATCCTGCATTGCCATCTTTAGTAGGACCTTACGGCTACTCCCCCCCCCCCCCTCCCGTCATTTTGTTAGTGTGTGTGCATGTATGCTCATTATGAAGGTTATGTATATATTTGAAGTGTTACTAGTTTATATATATATATATATTTTTATTTATTTATTTATTTTTTTATTATTATTATTCAGGATGATGTCACTGAAATCTGATTGGAAACATCTGCTGGAGACCACAATGGACCATCTTGAGACCAATGAAGAAGAGCTTATATTGAACTTGGTGATACCAGAAAGAACTGCCTCCTACATGAAGAAACAACAAACAAAAATATCTTATTAGAAAATACTTGGAGCTATCCATTTATTTCAGCATTCCATGTTTATTTCAAATTGCTGTACCAATATATTTTTTTGCTGAATACAACTAGTATACTATACACTCTGGATTGTATGGGGAACACCCTGAAGGGTGCTTGGGATGCACTTATTGAATGATATGATAAGCAGCAAGGGAGTATCCAAAGCACCTCTGTAAGTGAGGTAGAACACTTAATTGAGTGTCAAATGAACACTCAAAATGGTGTAACTGTACACCTTTGGGTAGTGCTGCTCATACACCCCAAATAGTGACTTTATAACACCCAAAAGGGTGTGCTGCAGCCCTGGCCACTGGAGCACCCCTAGGGGTGTTCCATAAACTCCCCGTTTTTAACAGTGTACTCAATCCTGCAATGTATGGATGAATAGTAAGAATCAAACCTTCTTCTTGCTCAGCAGTATTTGTGTGATCTTTAGAAGGTAACTCTTTAGAGCCTGCCCTAATGGTTGCTTTAGGTTTTTCTCTTCTTTCTTCAAGTTTTCACTTATATTAGTTACCCTCCTAGCTCTCTGATACAAGCATCTCACTATTCCTCTCTTTACATGATTAGGTGATGAAACTTAAAGTGAAGGTATCTGTTTGTGTGTGTAAGTTTACTGTACACAGTGGATGTAAGCATACCATCACTCTCTCTCTCTCTTCAATCAGCAATCCAAAAAGGTAGCTTACTATCTTCCTCTGATTCCATAGTAAAATTTATAGGTCTTACAGAGTTGAAATGGTCCAACAAATGTTTTTCACTTCCTTTCTTAACTGTGCAAAAGGTGTCATCTACACATCTCTTCCATAAAACAGGTTTAACTGGAGCTGAGTTTAAAGCTTCTTTTCTTGAAAGAATTCCATGTACAAGTTGGCCACAACTGCAGAAACTGGACCCATGGCTGCTCCATCTACTTGTTCACAACAGTTCCCGTTGTATCTAAAGTAAGTTGATCAAAGGCATACCTCTAATAATTCTGTGATGCACACAGGAGATAGACATGTTCTCTCATCTAGACTTTCATCATTCTGGAGCTTATTCTGATCACAGATACGCTTCGTCTATTGGAACATTGGTGAACAGGGAAGACACATCAAAACTCACCATCATTTTGTCAGATCTCAAGCATACACTACTAACTGTTTGCATGAAATGTGTTGAATTCTTTATGTTTGATCATGTCTTACCAAACAATGGAGATATCATCATGTTAGATATGAACTTTGATACATTGGAAGATGGTGATCCAATGCAGTAAACAATAAGTCTGAGTGGAATTCCTAACTTGTGTATATTAGGGAGACCATAAAGAAGAGGTGGTCTACATCCAGTGGGTCACAACCTGTTGTACAACATATACCTTCCCTTTCTAAGTTCTTTAATTCATGACCTATTTTAGTTTCCTGAGTCTTAGTTGGATCCTTCTGAACTAGTCAGTAAGTGCCTGATTGTATTAACTGGGTGACCTTAGAATAGTATTCTTCATTATTCATGAGGACTGTGGCTCTACCTTTATCAGCTGGAAGAATGGTACCAATAGAAACAAAGAAAATAGATAAGTTTCCTACTCACAATGATGCCTGACGTACATGGGTGAAGTGGTCAATAAATAGTGTTCTTTAATGAGATGAGCAATAATTATGTTGACATAATTAATTCCCTATCATGTCTGACCTGCAGTGTTCCCTAAGGACACACAATACATCCATATTCTCTTCATATATAGCTACAGCAAACATTGAATTACAATATCTATAAAATATAATTCACAAAAATGTCCAGCTAAATAAATTAGTCAACACAATACAAAAACATCAATAAAATGTATACTTTGCAACTAATTCACATTCAAACAATTTTATCACAAGAATATGTAGCTAATTCTAATGGTTTACTTTATACTGTGTTTTGGCACACTACCTCTCGAACGTCTGAAGCTAAACTTGATAAATCAATATCCTCTAATAGTTTAATTAGACCTTCCCATGTGGTGGGATAACGATATGCTCCTTCTTCACTGCTGAGCCATAAACGCATGACTTCTTTACAGCAATCTTGTACTCTGTTGCAGTTGAGTTCTATTTGTTGGGTGAGAGCAGTACGGAATCCAAGTAGGTCACTGATGTCACTCCATTTGGGACTAAGTTCTGAGATTATTTGAATTCTTTGCTCCTTGTTATTGGAGTCAGTCCACTTTATAAGAACAAGATTGCTCATAGTAAAGGGATAATCTAAATTACATTGGAAGTAAAAATAGTGACATTATAGTTCAGGCTTCAGTTTAGGCCAGGGAACAATTTATTTATTTTATATCATACAAATAGATGTTCTGCAGCTCAGGGACAGCTACCCTTTAGCTTAGTTCTTAGCTACTTTGTGTTTGTCTTAAATAACTTCATTATAAGATTGTGGAAACTTCATAGTAGGTAATTTCGTATTTGGTTAAAATTTCATGGAAGACAAGTACCATTTAATTGTGCTCTCTTACACATTGTATATTCATTTACAATGCTCATAACTTCATGTATGCCTTCTCTTTCATACTATGAGCCGGTTGTAGCTCGCTCGCCAATAAACAAACATCCCCGATTTTCAAATTGTGTTAACCCTGTAAGTGTCTCGCTCGCCAATTACTAGGCTAGCTAGCTTACCACTTTTGCTAAAGCACATACGACTAGTTAGATAATAGCTACTTACTTGAATCACTTTGAATACTACTGTTATGCATCATGGCTGGAATAGAATCTGTTAAACAATAATTTGAGGATAAAATATTATATTCCTAATATATTTTACTTATTACCTGGTAGATTGTATGGACTCATAGTTAAATGGTCAATATCTTGAAGTCCTGTTAGGTTAAACTTTACTGTCACTGAAGAACCAGGTTTGATGCGGAGCCGATACTTTAGAAGAGGAGGAGAAGCATTAACATAATTATTGACATGAGTTTTACGTAGAAATGTGCAATCAGGTTCATCCAAACTAGCATCAGATGGAGTAATTTCCCCACATACGGTCACTTTGGTGTCTGTGGGATTAAAGGGAGTAACACAATTAGACACTAATTGAACATCTTCTTTGTACTCTTCCTTGA
>WLWD01004303.1_pt1 | contig 32342 bp, 20 predicted proteins | sample 6712731 | NCBI WGS metagenome assembly WLWD01 (sample SAMN12718690, study PRJNA576275) | sponge metagenome | isolation source: marine sponge | host: Mycale hentscheli | place: New Zealand: South Island, Marlborough, Capsize Point | collected 2014-11-01
TATGCCCCAGTGACAGGAGGCAGTAACTAGGAGCATTGGCAACCATGCCCCAGTGACAGGAGGCAGTAACTAGGAGCATTGGCAACTATGCCCCAGTGACTGGAGGCAGTAACTAGGAGCATTGGCAACCATGCCCCAGTGACAGGAGGCAGTAACTAGGAGCATTGGCAACCATGCCCCAGTGACAGGAGGCAGTAACTAGGAGCATTGGCAACTATGCCCCAGTGACTGGAGGCAGTAACTAGGAGCATTGGCAACCATGCCCCAGTGACAGGAGGCAGTAACTAGGAGCATTGGCAACTATGCCCCAGTGACAGGAGGCAGTAACTAGGAGCATTGGCAACCATGCCCCAGTGACAGGAGGCAGTAACTAGGAGCATTGGCAACCATGCCCCAGTGACAGGAGGCAGTAACTAGGAGCATTGGCAACTATGCCCCAGTGACTGGAGGCAGTAACTAGGAGCATTGGCAACCATGCCCCAGTGACAGGAGGCAGTAACTAGGAGCATTGGCAACCATGCCCCAGTGACAGGAGGCAGTAACTAGGAGCATTGGCAACCATGCCCCAGTGACAGGAGGCAGTAACTAGGAGCATTGGCAACCATGCCCAGAGACAGGAGGCAGTAACTAGGAGCATTGGCAACCATGCCCAGTGACAGGAGGCAGTAACTAGAAGCACTCACAAGAAGTGTTCTTTCATTCGTGTTAGGGAGGATTTCTGACCTCCAGTGAAGTGGGTATTTCTGTATGACATGATGTGGGTTAACACACACACACGCACACATACGCTCACGCATGCACACACATATGCACACACATACACACACAGACTCCCTTAATAATTTAAAGTTAACTATTGTCTTGATATAGTTTACATCCTCTGGTTAGTTACTTTTTGCTGGAATAGCAATTGCAGGGTTCCATTTGGATATATATATGTGACAGGCTCTGGGAAAACCAGGAATTTCGGGCAATAGTTGAAATTGAGATATAAGGCTCCAGAACTAAGTCATCGGAAAAATTCTTTCTTTCACCTATTTTTATTTTTTTGCAGAATTAGTCTTAGTGACCCTTACAATGTCAAAACAACTTAAAAGACCTCAAGCGTGCTGTGGAAAGACAAGCTACTTTTTATTCTCTCTCGTTCTCGAGGTACAATAAACGGGGAATGGGTGGAGTTTCAAACGAGCAGCTAAAAAAAAAACGGCATAGCTTTGAGACTATTGCATGCAATCTACAGCTTACCTCTGGCAGAAAGTTTACTACTACATCGAGTAGAGTAGCCAAGGATTCCGACAAGACAGGCTCCGAGACGCTCTGAAAGACTCTACGCAAAACTTCGTTAGTTGCCGTTAAATAGCGGCTGCACAATTTAATTGCGTATGCGGAGTACGCCGTTAAGTATACCGGAAGTGGATATTCAATTTATGTTTTCACGATTTCTAGTTCATTATTGCTTTGCTGAATACAGCCCAGTTCAACTGCCAGTTTCTGTGCGAGTCAAACGTTTTACCCTCCAGTATTTTAGCACTAAGTTGAGATAAATTGTAGCTTTTTATTAAAATAAAAAACTCATTTTTTTTGGTTTGCCAGAAATGCCTGGTTTCCCCAGAGCCTGTCACATATATATATATATATGTATATATTTTTTTTTTGGGGGGGGGGGGGGGGGGGGGCGGGGGTGAGAGAATAAGCAAATCCACTGCTTTAAATTTTTAATGATTGAGTGAAAATCCGTAATGTTTTGTTAACTAAGGCTGTTATTCTGAGTTTAGCTTGACAACAAGCTGCACAAATGTAGCATGCAAATGTTACAGGGAGGGAGGGGCTTCCTACACACTCCCCCTCCCTCCCCCTTACCATGTGATTGAATCACTATGTGACGTCCCAGAAAGCAGGAACTGGGCGTGTGTGGGTTGCAGAGAGGGAGAGAGGGAGGGAGTTCACACCTACTCACTACTGTTGCTAGTAGCGCCCAATGTGGCTGTGTGGTAGAACCTGATAGCGCAGAAGTTAGAGATTCGGTTACATCAAAACTTCCGGCAATGTGGTTATTTCAGCAACTAGTGGGTAAGGTAGCATATGCCACAGTAGGAGTGCAAGGGTATAGATGTGCTACCTCAAAAGAAGGATTCCTCCATCCTACACATATTTGAGACATCAGATCAAACTGAGTCACTATGGCTCTGGCAGTGGCTGTACTGCACATTTTTCAGTCCAAGAATTATATTTCTCTGTGGAGGAGCCCAAACAAGGGCTGATTGTGGATCAATCATTCTTATGGCAACTGATTAAATTGGTTTAGCTTAAGGTGTATTATTCCTAGATGGGTGTGGTTTACCTCTAGTGAATTCATAACCCTATAAGCCAACAGGTTCAGCCAGCTATACTTCCAGCTACAACATGAGATCAGGACGCTATCAACACCTATTCTAATGTATTTCACCAGCACATGTCAAGTGCATCGATATATATTGCGCAATTAATAATCCAGTAGAGATCCTCCACACCTATTTACCAACCACTTATCACCTGTGCACTCTACCCACATCTCTTTCATAGCATTTCAAGCAACACAACCTTACCTAATTACTTAGTTCATACAACATTTACCCACACACACATACACGCACATACACACACATCTGTAACACTATGACTCTATGTCAACACACTTGTTGTAAGCCATAAGCTACAATACTACACCCACCAGCCCTGGTGTCCTGCCTTCATGTAGGGACAATGTTTGTTTGTTTGTTTGTGTGTGTGTGTATAGGATAGAGCTAGCAAACACAAGCGTAAAGCACATGAAGTTGACTGAAACTCAGAAGAAGAACTTGGAAGAATTCCTGGAAGAGAAGGGAAAGATTGTGTCTGAAGGAGAAATGAAAGAGCATCATCTGCTCCGCATGGAGGAGCTCGGCTTTGGAAATGGGGGCGTGGTCTTGAAAGTGCAGCACAAACCCACTGGGATCATTATGGCCAGGAAGGTAAGGATGTGTGTGTGTGTGTGTGTGTGTGGGTTGGTTCACCCATCTTCTATGGGTGGTCTCTATTGTGATGATGAGAGTGGTAGGCAAGGCTTGATGGATCTATATTAAGGATGCACGAGTGTGTCAACATTGCCTGTGAAGAGGGGGCGGGTTACAAAGGTCCATTGGGTTATCACATGCTGCAGATAGTAAGTGATAATACAGTGTAATGGGCTATATTCAAGTGGTGGTGGTCGTTGTGGTATGGTAAAGGGTGGATAGTTTAATATGGTAAGTGGTGGATAATTTGGTATGGCAAGTGGTGGATTAAGTGGTAGATAATTTGGTATGGCAAGTGGTAGATAATTTGGTATGGCAAGTGGTGGATAATTTGGTATGGCAAGTGATGGATAATTTGGTATGGTAAGTGGTGGATAGTTTGGTATGCTTCATGAAAAGCCCTGCTAATGCTAAACCTACTTGGAAGTTATCTTTATGGTGGGTGTGGTTGTTGTTACCTAGGTGATCATGTTGGACATCAAACCAGCTGTACGCAATCAGATCATGCGAGAGTTGAAAGTCCTCCATGAATGCAATTCTCCCTATATTGTTGGTTTCTATGGCAACTTCTGTCTCAGCAATGAAATCTCAATCTGCATGGAGCACATGGTGTGTATGTATGTGTGTGACTATGTCCAATATTATTCCACATTAATTTTGGCTGATGTGATAATGCTGTGATTAATATTTTCCCGGCAGGATGGCGGCAGTTTGGATTTGATCATGAATGCTGGCAGGATTCCTGTTCATGTCATTGCCAACATTACAGACTCGGTAAGGTGTGGTCAAACATATTACCCACGTTATGTAGAGGTGTCCATGAGTTTATGGTAAGGCAGTTAGATACTGACTGGTAAGGTGTGGTTACAGCTGGTAAAGTATAGTTGAGGAAAAGTGGCATTTGTAAATACAAAACTGGTAAGGTGTGGTTACACTAACTTGTGGTAAACATACTACTTGTGTGTGTGTATATATATATATATATATGTATGTACAGGTTATTCAAGGCCTCACATACTTGAGAGATATACACAAGATCATCCACAGAGGTATGTGTGTGTGTGTGTAATTGTAAATCAGTTGCCAGCCATTCAGTCCTCTGGTGGGTTGAAGATGGTGGTGTTAGTTTTGAAACTAACAGTGTGAAGATGGAGGAAACAGTGAAGTGTCTGTAATATGCCACATTTTCTTTTTAGACATTATTTTCTAGAGAGCTCTGGTGTGATTTCTGATCCTTGTTCCTTGCCTGCCGGGTAGTGTGTGTGAGTAGCACTTGACACTACCTCCTAGTGTGTATGGCTGAAGCTGTTGATTCGCTCGCTCTGTGCTAGTCTCTAGTCTCTAACTAGAAACTGTTCAAAGGGATAGTTGCATCTGAAGACAGCTAAAGGAGTAGGTGTGCTTTCTTTCAGGCTTCCTTGCAGGCCTGAACAAGTGGTTTATTCCACGTGAAACTTTTAAGTGGCTCTACCACTCTCCCAGCTGATATTTTAGCAGCTGCTCTAACCTTGGGTGGGCTCACTGGAGAAAGGTAGCTTTTAAAAACATGGAAAACTGGCTAGCTGGGGCCCAGTCATTTAAGTTGATGGTAAGTTATCTAGGCTAATATCTTAGTTAATGTCTGTCATAGCTAAATCCCTACATAACAACAGTAGTGCTCTTACTTCTGCCCAGTCAACAAGTGTGAGTGCAAGTGCAGTGTTAAGCTACATAATGCAACATAAACAACTATCCAATACAAGTGTTAGCTTACAGCTTTTTCAGCTGCCGCTGTAGTAAACAAGTCACCATTTAGGGTAAACTATAAACTGAGCAGTAACTCCTTAGAAATCAGGGTTTCATGCAGAGGTAGGAGTAGGGGCACCCTGGGATTCCCTCCCCCCCCCCAGAATTTCATGAAATAAATTAATAATATTTACTACTTAATAGTATTCTGTGGTTATGATTTATAATGGTATTCTGTGATTTGTTGTTTGTATATATCTAATATTTGGTGAAAGTTCACTTCAGTTAATTGAGGTGCTTCAATTGCAATATGCATTAGTCTTCCAAGATTGATGTCACTAATTTCTAGACCTGAGATGATTTTTAATTAATGGGTGTGGTTTCAGCAAGCGTGGGTGTGGTCAAACGTACGTGTGTGTGTGTGTGCCCCCCTTCCCCTCCCCCCAGAAAAAATCCTGTATGAAAAAGTGGAAATGCTGTTTGTTTGTCCCAAGTTAAATAGTTGCGGTGAGTGGTTACTATGGCATTGAATCCCCTTACTGTATGCCATGAAACCCTTTACCATATGTCATTTAAAAACTCGACCTTAGTGTGCCTTTTGTCAGGAACAGGTCATTTACATGAAGCTATCACTACTATGGTCAGTGGCTACATAGCTACTTGTAGCTACTATTAGGACTAAGTAGACTAGATGGCACCTTCTAGAGCTAGGTGAACATGGTCTGAGACATTAACTTCAGACTGACTAAATGATTGTAACATTATGTTACTTTTGTATAGAGATTTATGATCAACTTTTATCATATTCTACCTTGTGTGAATCACTCGTGCACAGTGACCCGCTCACCATTTGTCTGAAGCATATCACTAGTTAATATCATAATCATTGTCATCATCATTATTGTCATTCTCCTGTCTTATTAGATGTGAAGCCGTCCAACATCCTAGTGAACACCCGGGGCGACATCAAGCTCTGCGATTTTGGAGTCAGTGGACAACTTATTAACTCAATGGCCAACTCCTTCGTGGGGACCAGATCATACATGGCCGTAAGTTCTCTCTTAGGTTACACGGAAGTTCTCTCTTAGGTTACGTGTAAGTTCTCTCTTAGGTTACGTGTAAGTTCTCTCTTAAGTTACGTGTAAGTTCTCTCTTAGGTTACGTGTAAGTTCTCTCTTAGGTTACGTGTAAGTTCTCTCTTAGGTTACGTGTAAGTTCTCTCTTAGGTTACCTGTAAGTTCTCTCTTAGGTTACGTGTAAGTTCTCTCTTAGGTTACATGTAAGTTCTCTCTTAGGTTACGTGTAAATTCTCTCTTAGGTTACGTGTAAGTTCTCTCTTAGGTAACATGTAAGTTCTCTCTTAGGTTACATGTAAGTTCTCTCTTAGGTTACATGTAAGTTCTCTCTTTAGGTCACACGAGTTTTGTCTAAGAAAGCCATCAGTTGTCCCATTTCTTTCCACGGGTCCCCGGGTCATTTGTGAAAGCCAACCTGTATAATCCCCCCACAGCAGAGTGTTCACAGGAGTAGGATATTCCAAACATCATAGTACACAGGATAATCCTGACTGCATGATACATTACTAATACATAGTACACGGGATAATCCTGACTGCAGGATACATTACTGACACATAGTACACGGGATAATCCTGACTGCAGGATACATTACTAACACATAGTACACAGGATAATCCTGACTGCAGGATACGTTACTAACACATAGTACACAGGATAATCCTGACTGCAGGATACGTTACTAACACATAGTACACAGGATAATCCTGATTGCAGGATACATTACTAATATATAGTACACAGGTAACTATTGAATTTGAAGTTGTTGTTTTTCCTTCTCCAGTGTTTGAAGGTCACGTTGGTTGTGTACGGACAGATGGGATAGTTTGTACGTCTTGCTTAAGCTAATAATTATTACCACTGGCTATTGTTTTTATTATTTTCTTAAGCTAGGCTAGCTCAATCACTGCACATGCTCAGACCACCTCTGGTTTGATATTGTTACTGTAGCCGGAGAGACTCCAGGGAAGTGAATACTCAGTTCTGTCAGACATCTGGAGTCTGGGAGTGTCTCTGGTGGAGATGGCCATTGGGAGGTATCCTATACCTCAACCGTCTCTGGAGGATATTGCAGAAGAAATGAAACTCCGCCCAGCTGGGGAACTCCCCCCTAGGGAAGGGGGCAACAATTTTGCATCCCACACTAATGCCATCCGAATGCCCATCTTTGAACTTCTTCAGATTATTACTACTTCAGTGGGTGTGGCCACTTTTAATGAGTGGATGTGGTTTTTATGTGTGTTTTGTTGTTGTTGTTGTTGTTGTTGTTGTTGTAACTGCAGGAACCTCCCACTCTTCCTGCACAGTATTTTTCTGAAGAATTTCGAAGTTTTGTAAACCTGTGGTAAGTTTGTGTGTGATGATCTCGTGATCAAAACTGTGATGAGTTTTGCAGTTGAATTCTTTTGCAGGAAATTTTTAGAATATTTTTATTTCTTTGCAGTTTATTTAAGGATTGCAAGCAGAGGAAAGATCTGAAGACCCTGATGGTAAGTCTTCTCTAAGACAATGACCACATTCCTAGATTGTCACATACCTTGGTGTGGGTGTGGCTAACATGGTCGTCATAGTATTGCATTCACACCCTTTTTTATCTACACTTAAGTGGTCAATACAATGAGATCCATAGATGACTGTCTGGCACACGCCCGTGTTTTTCAGACATCGTCTTAATTTCATAAGAGTAGAACCCAGTACTGGTGAAATGGGCAAGGTATTGTGCAGTAGACCCTTTACCCTATCGCTGCTCTGGACGGAGGACGCTTTTGCCTCACATTACATATCTCCCTGGATTGCACCGACTCATAAAACACCACTAAGCATGGTAGTTGGTAAAGGGTCGTTGGTAAAGGTTGTAAATGTCCAGACTGGATATTTCAGAGTTCTGTCCTCAACACCTTTGCGACTGCAGACAATTCATTTGTTGTGTGTGTGTGTGTGTGTCCAGAGCCATCCATTTGTCTGTGATGCTAATCTGATGACGACCAAGGACTTTGCTGCGTGGGTGGAGAGAATCATTGAAACCAATAAAATCTTGAAGCAATCAGAAGCGAAGAATTAACAACTTCTGCAGTCTTCTCTGTGGTCTGCTTTCTTTTCTTTTCTTTTTTTAAATAATTTTTCGCCAGTTGTGTAGAGACCAGTCATTATTCACATTCATTCACTTTTATCACGGAGTTCTGATAATTTCCTTCATTGTATTTTTTTACTTGCCTCCAACTAATACGTTGACTTGTTCTAGTACTATTTTTTATAATGCAAGCAAGAATTGACACCAAGTAAGGTTCATGCGTGGCTTCTCTAGAAGCATGTATTGTCTACTGGCTTACTATTTTGTATAATCTTCTGGCGTATTTAGCACTCAAATACAGTAAAACCTCTCCACAAAGACCACCCACGGGTGTCTTATGCTATGTTATCCTATAATAACTGATATTACACCATTAGCAAAATGCTTGCAAAATTTTTTTTTTGTGTAAAAGGACAGGCACTACCTGATAGCCTTAGCTTTATGGATATCAGCATTATCCCAGACAAAAGCATGAGTGAGTTTATTTTGTAGCTTAAGCAAGCAGTCCTGGGTTCATTCTAGGTGGCCACCAAATATTTTTTAATTCTGTACTGTTAAAAAAAAAAAAAAAACACCGAAAGAGAGAGAATACATCTATTGAGTATGTAATAATGCGCTGTAATACTATTGCAATTGCAGCAATGCCAAATGGCATACTGTACTAGGTAAAATGTGGACATCCTCTACTACTTTTCTTAGTACTATATACATGAGATGACGTCATAGGAGCGCGACTTTTCTCCTTGCCGCCCCAAAAAATCATGTAGACAACTGCACGCATGCGTAATCATATTCACCAGCGCCCCGTGGAATGTCTGGAATTTGAGAATGCAAATTCCGCGTGCCCGCTGGCCGTCCCTAACAGTATTTATAAATTCACAGCAACTCAAAACCTGTCAAAAATAAACCAATTCCTTAGGCTGCCCGGCTGCAGGAGAAGAAGCCTGACTTACAGAGAAATTGATCTATTGATCTTCTGCAAATTAATTATCCACTTAAAGTTCAGTTAGCTACTCCGGTAATTATGAGCGAGCAGTTTACGGTAGAGTTGGAGGGAGGTAGCCCCTGGGGCTTCGCTCTGCAAGGCGGGACAGACCACAGATCGCCACTCAGGATCGGGAAGGCAAGCTCCTCGTTTTACTATTGGAGAGTTTAGTTTATTCTGCTGTTGTTGTTTGGTTAGGTAACTCCTGGGGGTCGCGCGGCTAAGGGCGGGCTGTTGGCTGGAGATTACATTGTGTCTATCAATGGAGAGCTGTGCAAAGACTTGAAGCATCTACAGGCGCAACAGCTCGTGAAGAAGAGCAAGTCGACTCTATCCCTGCACTGGTGAGTTGGAATTCCAGGTGTTGATAAAAATCTGGTTTTTTAATGACAAAAATCAACACATGAATGTAGCTACAGTTTGAGGATCTATTTAGTATTCATATTTGGGACAATCAAAGTTGGTTTGTTTTGTCTAAGAGCTGTGTTGACTTGTGTATCAGATGTTGCAGAACTAGTGAAGTAATTATCAGTAAGTATAGAGACAAGAACGTCTAGTGTTCTTCATATCAGCACCTCACTAGCTCATTGTCACTCCACCCCCTTTCCTCGTTCAGATGAGAATGTGTCCAACGAGTGGTGAACTCTTATTGGTTGGATTTTCCCGGAGTTGTACGTTCTCTGTTTAATGAATCCTGAGAAACACTTCATGCCAGTAATTGGCACCCTTCATAGCTGGAATTTAGAGTCAGAGGAGCAGACATACATGGCATGGTTTCTGTTTGCAGTGTGGACTAAATAAATAATAAAATGATCTTACCTAACCATGCCTGTTGGGTAAGGGGTTGAATCACTATAGCAGTAGAACATTGCATGTGACAGGCAAAGGTTGACCTAAGGAATATTTTTCATTGAAGTCATTATAGCACTAGTGAGATGTGTTGAAACTTCTTGCCAGAGGTGTTGTGTGTGTATATTGTGGGGGTGGAATAATTGATACGTTGCCATGCCAGCGAGGGGTGCCAAACCAAGTCACCAAAACACGTCTGAAAATAGTGTTGGTGGAGTCGTGTGCCAGAGATACAGAAAGGTAAGACATAAGCAGCAACAAGTTGAATGGAGGAGCATGCCTCAGGCTATATCTTACAACCAGCGCTAGGCGAACTTATACTCAAGTTAGATGAAGAATTATATGTATTGATGTGCCACGCCCACAAATATTAGGAAATGATTGCTTTAACAGTACTGAGTTGGAACATTTTTTACATAAATGTCACATGTTAACTGAAAACCTTCTTTAACGTCCCAGCCAACTTAAAACCTTCTTTAACGTCCCAGCCAAATGAAAACCTTCTTTAACGTCCCAGTTAACTAAAAACCTTCTTTAACCTCCCAGCCAACTGAAAACCTTCTTTAACGTCCCAGCCAACTGAAAACCTTCTTTAATGTCCCAGCCAACTGAAAACCTTCTTTAATGTCCCAGCCAACTGAAAACCTTCTTTAACCTCCCAGCCAACTGAAAACCTTCTTTAACGTCCCAGCTAACTAAAGCTACGGATGCTATTTCATAAGGAAGAACATAACCTCACTGTTGATCAACCACAATGCATTCTGTTCCACAAGTTGTCTATTCGTGAGTGTCACATCAGAGATGAGAGTTTTGTTTATTAACATTTGCAAATCTAAGACAAAAACATAAAATATTGTGTCTGTGTGTGTGTGTGTGTGTGTAGTGGTTGTGTCCTGGGCGCAGGGCCCGCGTCCTGAGTTCAAGCCCGACTCAGGCAATTTTTTCCATCTGATTTCCATCTGCCTCCCACCAGCCCCACCAGTCCACCCAGCTGTGATTGGGTACCTGGCATTTGCTGGGGTGCAAATTCAAGGCCTTTTCTCATGAAGCAGCAATGGTCCAGGTGGGACTTCGGGTGCCCACACCACTTGCTGTGAGGAAAGGCCTGTTCTCCTGCGAGTTCCTAGCCCGGCTCCAGGAGCTTTGCTGGCACGGCTCACAGTGCCTGCTTAGTGCACAGGCATCCTGGCTCTGCCAGGTGCGCGTGACCGCCTAGCGGCAGCAAGAGAATTTGCATTTTGCATGTGGCTGTGTGTCTGTTTGTGTGTGTGTATGTGGCTGTGTGTCTGTGTGTGTGTGTGTGTGTGTGTGTGTCTGTTTGTGTGTGTGTTTGATGCAAAGCATGACAAGTATATTCATGAATCTGTGTGTTGCTCCTCACTGCAGTGTAGCCAATGAAGCTTTAACTAGAAAATGCTCGTGTAGCATTGGTTGGGCGAGCGAGCGAAGTTCTGGAATGCGAGCGCGAGCTGAGTTAAAAGTAACAGAATTACCTGAATAAACTTAGAAAGCAGTGGCAAAGAAGCGCAGTTTGACAAAGACTTCACAATTGTTTCAAGAAGAGAGTAGCTATAAACGTTTTGGTTGAAACAGAGTTGCGTAAGGCAGTGCAGCAGGATTCTCCGCGCTCGTTAATTGAAAAATACTGGAACTGTGAACGCTTTACCTAACTTACGTAATTAGAAGTGCGGGCGAAAACAGAGGTCTCACGTACCCCATAAACAGATAAATAAATCGTTCTGGTATGCGCGCGCGTTTAAACGACGACGTACGACACGTTTAAAGGACGACGTATTCAGGATTTCCATAGACTACATCTTAGAGTTGCTCGCTCGCTTCGCTCGCTCGCCAATTAGCTAATAACCCAGGGGGTATGTTACGCTAATCAGAATGACTGTCTAGTGATCCACTGAGGTATTGGTTGCATGATTACCAAGTAGGTGAGAGAGACTTGACACATCAACATATAGATGTCCTTTCAATTGCCTTAGATCAGCTCCAACAAGTGAACTCCCATACTCCTGCAGTGCAGTGAGAAGGCTTACTAAACTGGGTGGACAGACGAGGTCTGTATTAATACTCTTGAACATTACAGTAGTGGTACTTTGTATGTGCTATCATTGGAGTGTGTGTGTGTGCGTATGTGTGTGTGCATATGTGTGTGTGCATATGTGTGTGTGCGTGTGTGTGTGTGTGCACATCACACATTCATCCTCTCCTAAGTTAAACATCTGTACTCTCTTGTTTCTCTAAGAGAACTGTTGTTTGCCCTAACAATATGCAGACAAGTTCTATTCCACTGGCCCATTCACACCAGATCTGCTTACAGCCTCGGACCAATGAAGGAACTAGAGAAGGAATGTGGGTGGGGATGTGGGTGTGGTTTTACAATAATCACACAAACTGTTTTTTACTAGAATAACTCACTGGTCTAATTGCATTAAGAGCGGTGATAGTGTGTGCATGCGTGCGTGTGTGTTATGGTATTGGTCAGCTTAGGTGCCGACTTGTAGACCACAAATATGAGATACATGCTGACAGAATTCTTCAACCGTGCCACAACTATAGCACGGGCAAGTCTGGGGAGTTAGGTTGGTATAATAGAATTATCTGAAATACTTGTAGTAAACAATCAATGGTATCTGGTGGTGGAATGGAATGGAATGGAACACTCCAGATAAATGGATCCAAATGTGGGACATTTATAATTATAACTTCACTATCTGATTGTGTGTGTGTGTGTGTGTGCGTGTGATACTACACAGAGTGTTGTTTCCAGTGCTATCTTGCTTAGTTATGTGAAGCTAGAGGCAAGGTCTAGGACAGATAGCTAACAGGAAGTGTAAATGAAACTTAGTTATGTGAAGCTAGAGGCAAGGTCTAGGACAGATAGCTAACAGGAAGTGTAAATGAAACTTAGTTATGTGAAGCTAGAGGCAAGGTCTAGGACAGATAGCTAACAGGAAGTGTAAATGAAACTTAGTTTGCTGTGAGCTTCCATTGAGAAAAGTCCTTCACTGCACGTGAAGTGAAGAGTTGTATTTTTTGTCACTGTTATTGTTATTTATTATTGTTGTTTGTTATTGTTGTTTGTTATTGTTGAGTTCTACTTGTCCAGTTGCCATATGTGAGCGTGTGCACGAAATATTCCAAATATTTGAAACAACATAAATACATAACTAGAGAACAAATTTTGATGACGGTCAGAGGAGAAGGGAGCAAGTTGTGGTATTCCCCAACTTTAATGTGTCTTCCTGGAGCCACCCCCTCAGGGAGTTTGGTAGATGCCATTATCATTGGGAATATTTCGGAGATGTATCCTACAAGATTTTAACAAGTCCAAGGAACTGCAGAGAAGACAACAATGCGCTCTATACGAGAAGAATTACTTTGAAGAAGTTGGGTTTTCAGAATAGTTACTTGTCAGTGAGCTGTGTTTGTTTGTGTGTTAGTATGTATAGATCTCATTCAAGCTGCACACAGTTATGAAAAATATTGATCATTGGTGTAGACGGCAGTACTTAGTTACCGTGACAACTACATTGGGTCAGAATTGATGTATGTTGTAATACATGATTATGAGGATGTCCAAGGTATGACATCTGACACTTCTCTCACTTCAGAACAGCTCCTGATTGGTCGAATAAGGAGGGGTAATTGATTGCTATTTGTTAATTTCATTGGATCTGTTGGTATTCCAGCTATTTCTCCAGTAGCCAAGATGTCTGGCAGAATGCCATAGAAGTATATGAATTTATATTATGGGTCTAGTCAAGGGTTGTTAAGGATTAGTCAAGCATGTAACTGACTAGTTAACTAACTGTCATGTCCACAGCAAGCAAAGGTAGCAGACTCAACACTAAAAATAGAACCTTCTCTAGAAATAGTTGGAAAAAATGTGAAGTTGGATATAAATCCAACTTCTGTACATTTTTTTTTTTTGCTAATGAATTTCTGTCTACATGGTAGCCATGGTAACAAATGACCACACCCACATGTTAATTTTGTTGTGATGCAGTACTAAAGTGCGACCAGGTGTGACATCACCAGCACCTCGAATCCTCTCACCTTCACTGGCATTCTCTTTCCCCGTCACCAATGGCAACAAAACTCCACCCAACAAGGCACGCCCACCTTCTGTCACCTATCCCAAGCCACCCCCAGTAAGTGGATATCACTGTGGGTGTACATAAGTGTGTATGTATGTGTGAATGGATGCTAATTAGAGATACGGTTAGTGTTGTCATGCCAACACAATATTATACACAGAAATAAGATTGATAATTAAAAGTTCAAATTGAAGTATTGCCAGTAGCTATAGACTTGAAGTATTGCCAGTAGCTATAGACTTGAAGTGTTGCCAGTAGCTATAGACTTGAAGTGTTGCCAGTAGCTATAGACTTGAAGTATTGCCAGTAGCTATAGACTTGAAGTGTTGCCAGTAGCTATAGACTTGAAGTGTTGCCAGTAGCTATAGACTTGAAGTGTTGCCAGTAGCTATAGACTTGAAGTGTTGCCAGTAGCTATAGACTTGAAGTGTTGCCAGTAGCTATAGACTTGAAGTGTTGCCAGTAGCTATAGACTTGAAGTGTTGCCAGTAGCTATAGAGTAGCTATAGACTTGAAGTGTTGCCAGTAGCTATAGTGTTGCCAGTAGCTATAGACTTGAAGTGTTGCCAGTAGCTATAGTGTTGCCAGTAGCTATAGACTTGAAGTGTTGCCAGTAGCTATAGACTTGAAGTGTTGCCAGTAGCTATAGACTTGAAGTGTTGCCAGTAGCTATAGACTTGAAGTGTTGCCAGTAGCTATAGACTTGGAAGTATTGCCAGTAGCTATAGACTTGAAGTATTGCCAGTAGCTATAGACTTGAAGTGTTGCCAGTAGCTATAGACTTGAAGTATTGCCAGTAGCTATAGACTTGAAGTATTGCCAGTAGCTATAGACTTGAAGTGTTGCCAGTAGCTATAGACTTGAAGTGTTGCCAGTAGCTATAGACTTGAAGTGTTGCCAGTAGCTATAGACTTGAAGTGTTGCCAGTAGCTATAGACTTGAAGTGTTGCCAGTAGCTATAGACTTGAAGTGTTGCCAGTAGCTATAGACTTGAAGTGTTGCCAGTAGCTATAGTGTTGCCAGTAGCTATAGACTTGAAGTGTTGCCAGTAGCTATAGTGTTGCCAGTAGCTATAGACTTGAAGTGTTGCCAGTAGCTATAGTGTTGCCAGTAGCTATAGACTTGAAGTATTGCCAGTAGCTATAGACTTGAAGTGTTGCCAGTAGCTATAGACTTGAAGTGTTGCCAGTAGCTATAGACTTGAAGTGTTGCCAGTAGCTATAGACTTGAAGTGTTGCCAGTAGCTATAGACTTGAAGTGTTGCCAGTAGCTATAGACTTGAAGTGTTGCCAGTAGCTATAGACTTCTGATGTACTTCATTATTTCTCCACTCAAACATTACAGCATGCCAAGACTTGTTGTTATATTTCTACCACTTCATTGAGTTCATTGACTCGCTGGCTAAATTTTAAATAGCGTGAATTAAAATTGAACTGCTTTTTTTAGGTGTCAGCAAGTAATGGACACGCCCGCTCCAGCAGTCTGGGCATGCCCAGTGATCCCAACTCGGCCACTAGTGCCAGCAGTCCTTCCTCTTGTTCTGCACTAGATGCTGAAGACAGCAAATTTCTAGGAATGGAATGTAGTTCAGTTGGGCTAGACCAAAGTCAGATCCAATCTGGTAAAGGAGATCGAAAAGACAGTCCGCCAGATGCTGAAGTTTCAGAACAAGAAAATTTAGTATTTGCTCTTCAGCAAAATGACAAGCAAACTGAGAATGGAGTTGCTGATCAGAATCAGAATGAGATCCCAGCAGAAGATGGAACCAAATTAAATGTACAGAATCAGGATGAGATTCCAGTAGAAAATGGAACCAAATTGGTTGAGGAGGTTGTACAGAATCAGAATGAGATTCCAGCAGAAGATGGAACCAAATTAAATGTACAGAATCAGGATGAGATTCCAGTAGAAAATGGAACCAAATTGGTTGAGGAAGTTGTACAGAATCAGAATGAGATTCCAGTAGAAAATGGAACCAAATTGATTGAGGAAGTTGTTCAGAATGAGATTCCGGTGGAAGATGGAACCAAATTGATTGAGGAAGCTGTTCAGAATGAGATTCCGGTGGAAGATGGAACCAAATTGATTGAGGAAGCTGTTCAGAATGAGATTCCGGTGGAAGATGGAACCAAATTGATTGAGGAAGCTGTTCAGAATGAGATTCCGGTGGAAGATGGAACCAAATTGATTGAGGAAGCTGTTCAGAATGAGATTCCGGTGGAAGATGGAACCAAATTGATTGAGGAAGCTGTTCAGAATGAGATTCCGGTGGAAGATGGAACCAAATTGATTGAGGAAGCTGTTCAGAATGAGATTCCGGTGGAAGATGGAACCAAATTGATTGAGGAAGCTGTTCAGAATGAGATTCCGGTGGAAGATGGAACCAAATTGATTGAGGAAGCTGTTCAGAATGAGATTCCGGTGGAAGATGGAACCAAATTGATTGAGGAAGTTGTTCAGAATGAGATTCCGGTGGAAGATGGAACGAACTTGGTTGAGGAAGGTGGACATAGCCACGATGAAGTGGATGACATTACTATTTCCTCTAATCATGAACTTGCTACTAATGACATTATTGAGAAAGAGAAGAGTTCACTGTCTGTGGAAACAGACTCTGTGACTAACCACAATCAAGATGAAGTTACTAGTCCTACAGTCAGCAGTCCTACGGTTGCCATGGATAACACCCCCACAGTTGCCATGGATAACACCCCCACAGTTGCCATAGATAACGTCCCCATGGTTGCCATGGATAACACCCCCACAGTTGCCATGGATAACGCCCCCATGGTTGCCATGGATAATGCTCCCACGGTTGCCATAAATAACGCCCCCACAGTTGCCATGGATAACGCCCCCACAGTTGCCATGGATAACACCCCCACAGTTGCAGAGGGCAGAAGCATTGAACCAGACAAAAGTGAAGGTGTGAATTTGGTGGGTGGAGTTACTGCAGCAGAAGTGGAGGAGAGCTTACAGAGGAAGGAGCAGTCTAGCCACGCCTCCAGTCGTGCATCTCACGGTTCACGAGGTGGTTCCTTCTCCAAGTGGGACTTGGCAGACTGTATTAACCAGGCGGCACAAGCTCGCAGCAGTCGGGATAGCAGCATAGACCGTAAGTACACATTATAGCAACTAAAACCATGGCAACTAAAACCATGACAACTAAACCATGACAACTAAAAACCATGACAACTAAAACCATGACAACTAAAGCCATGGCACCTTAAGAAACTTGCATCTTCTTTAAGCTAAAAGTAGAACTAGTGGTGTACATTTTGTGTTAAATAACTATCACTTTGTAAGAGCAAAGGAATGGTGTCAGGTAAGAGGATAGTTGAGAGAACGAGATACTATCATTATTTTCATGAGATACAAGATTTAGTTCATCTCCATGAATGAATAAAGATGTACTAGTAAGCATGCCAATAACATGGAGTTGACACTCTGCTCTGTTTTTTAATTAGTTATAATCTATTACCTACGACACATGGAATTGCCTTAAAAGGTATACTGGTTATTAGCAACATATCTATGTTAATATGGCATGACTGTGTGTGTTTTTCATGTCGCTGTTAAGTTAGCAATTAACCCTTTACTAACTCTAATTAAACCCAATACAGAACTTAACGACCCACACACTAACTTCCTTTTGGATCACACAAAGATACAAACCATTTCTTAAGAATGTATCACTGCAGAAAATGTCAAAAATAGCTCGTCTAATGGCCTATTGTATTAAAATATTGACATATGTGAGCGGGTCTGGGAAAAGGGACCTTACGGCGCAAAAATTGAAATTGAGATATAGGCTCCAGAATTAAGTCATCGGAAAAATTCTTTCTTTCTCCTATTTTTGTTTTTTGCGGAATTAGTCTTAGTGACCCTTACTCTAAGTCTACGCCAAATTTCAAATGCCGAAACAACTTAAAAGACCCCAAGCGTGCAGTGGAAAGACAAGCTACTTTTTATTCTCTCTCGTTCTCGAAGTACAATAAACGGGGAATGGGCGGAGTTTCAAACAAGCAGCTAAAAAAAAAAAAGGCATAGCTTTGAGAAGTGCATGCAATCTACAGCTTACCTCTGGTTGAAAGTTTACCACTACATGGAGTAGATAGCCAAGGATTCCGACAAAACAGGCTGTGAGACGCTCTGAAAGCTAAAAAGAACTCTACGCAAACTTCGTTAGTCGCCGTTAAAAAGCGGCTGTACGATTTAATTGCGTATGCGGAGTACGCCGTTAAGTATACGGAAACATTAATTATACCGGAAGTGGAAATTCAATTTATGTTTTCTCGATTTCTAGTTCAATTGCTTTGCTGAATACAGCCCAGTTCAACTGCCAGTTTCTCTGCACGGGGAAGGTTTTACCCTCCAGTATTTTAGCACTAAGTTGAGATAAATTGTAGCTTTTTATTAACATAAAAAACTCAATTTTTTTGGTTTGCTCCATAAGGTCCCTTTTCCTAGACCCACTCACATATTGTATTACACGATTGAACATGGCGTAACTTCTGCTCAGGTAATGGGGTATGGCCACAAGTAATAGCCACCCTAATCGAAGGACCAGTTGCCTATGGCCTAATGATGCCAGGTATAACTCTCACGCAGCCACTGGCACAAGCTTGCAGTCTTGTGATAGTTCCCACAGAAGTGCATACTCTTTAGTTTGGTTAGAGCCAAAGTTTAGGTTATCATAGACCCACAAAAGCGATGTTTTGCAAGACTTAAATAATATGGATGACACAGAGCCTGCTGTGGATTGTGTGCATATGAATATGATTAAGGTAAGAGTTAAATGGATCCAGTTTGTATTCTGTAGCTTGTGTGTTCAGTAAATGACTAATTGTTCATTGTGCGTGTTCAGGTTGTGAGGGACCTGAACACCGATAGAAGTTAATATAATTCATAGCAACCATTTCAAGTAAAGGTATAATGACTAAAGAGAGCTCCAAAAGGAGCAGTTTGTAAACAAGAGAGTTCATAATGGCCACAGTGTTGCTTACTATAGTTTCAATGCATTAGGTGATTTCAGAGGTTAGTTGATACTGCAAACATGCAACGAAATATTATTCAAAAGTACAAAAGTTCACTATCAAACTAAATAGCTAACGGTGCACTCACTTATGTATGTGACAAGTCTTAACAACATTTGTTGTTGTTGTCCATGTTGATTTGAGTCACACTATCAAAAGACACACTGATTCAGCAAACTTCCATTCTAGAAACTGGGTGCTAAGAGCAGAAATCAAGCCCAGTAGTAACTGTGTCCACAGGCTATAAAATAGTTATAGAAATCAGTTTGTGTGAGATTCACGAACTCTTGCCTAAGCTAGTGGTTTAGACTACTGGATTTACTAACGATGAACCTGTAAAGATAAGTCAAGTCAGCATTGTTTGTTTGTTTGTTTGTTTATTTATCGAACGTATTTTTCACTTTTCAAGTGCATACTAGATCCTCAGTTTATCTCGTCTGATTCACTGAATTTCTCAATGTTCCTAGAAAATGTTTTACAAGCACTTAATTGTTATACAATGTTCATGAACAACGCTCGCTGGTGTCCTACAAGTTTTGCTGCAATATAAAATAAAGACTTGGTTTCTATAATATCCATTGACTTGCCGTATTTCGGTATATTCTCTTAAACATCACAAATTCTTAAGTTTTCAGTTTCTTGTACACTAGTAGTAGCAACTCACCAAGTGAGTTACTACCAGATGCTGTAGTCTGTTTTAAAAGTATATTTTTCATTGAAAGTGTTTGTGGGGTCATAAGGAGATACAGCTATCAGCAATGGTGTCAAATCACATGTTGACTTCTTTGAAGTAGCTATAAGTTTCTGTTGTTGAAAAAAAAATTAAAAAGTACTACTAATATTTCTTTAGACGGTTGGGTCTTGTTTTACAAACCATAACTGTCACTATGGTTACCATTATCCGTGGTACATCTGGATGTCATGTGTGGGTGTGACTGAAAATGACCTTGTTCCGTATACTACATCTCTGTACTGGTAAAGGGGATTTGAACGGGTAGATTGATGATATGCTATCACCATGGCAACAAGTTTTATATTTAATTTTGCAGTTTCTAGTAGCTGCAAGTCTGAAGATCTGTCTCTGGATCGTCAACAAAAACAACAACAACAACAGCAGCAACAACAACAACAGCAGCAACCCAAACCCCAGCAGAAACAGCCACAGTTTTCCAGTGCTGGTATTCCTACTGGCCGCCCTTTACCAGGTCCATCCAGCCAAACTGTGATCAAGCCGACGTTGAAAGTGAAGAAGTCATCTCTAGACACTCGGGAACCAGGATGGTATCAGCAGATGTTCCAGACCTTCAACAATCAGGTGGACTCTGATGGTGAGTGAGGGACTGATCAGGAATACGGTCTAGGATATTAAATACGGTCTAGGATATTAAATATGGTCTAGGATATTAAATACGGTCTAGGATATTAAATATGGTCTAGGATATTAAATACGGTCTAGGATATTAAATACGGTCTAGGATATTAAATACGGCATATCGTCCGTTCATTAGTTAGAACAGAATCAACAGCAGATAATGATACTGTAGTTCCTGCCCCGCCCCCTCCACCCCCCACTCTGCCCATATTGATATTGCTATGTCATATCGTACTTGCTTTGCTGTGACTGAAATTCATCTGTCTTGGATAAATTTAGTATTGCTTCCAGGACCTTTAGCTAATGTAGGATACAATTTTAGCTACATATCTGTCTCCTTCACAATACACACAAGTAAATAAACAACAACAATTAATTGTGTTTTGTAAGAGGATATTAATTGCTTGCATTAATGAGATTCATAGTCCTAAGAGAAAACGTGAAATAAGTCAACTCACTCACTCTCTCACTAAACAACATACACTTTACCTTTTAGTGACGAACACATGTTAGAGGATTCAATTTTCACTGATGTCATTTCTGCCACACCCCCACTTCCCCGCCCATACTTCTGCACACATTACTATTAATATGTACGTATGCTGTGTAAAACTAATCTCTTAAGTGGTAAAGCGTGATGAACAAGTGAATTAGTCAACCATTTGGTGATGAGGATAGGAGGACTTTGCTCACGGTGAACTGTCTTCTAGTATGGAAGAAACATCACTTCTTGTATAGTTAGCTAGGCTAACTTTAGCACATGCACTATTTGAATGTATCATTAGTTACTATGGTAACTGTCTAGGGGAAGAAGACCAAATGGATTCTAAAGAGACGCATGTCTATGATCACAGAGGACTCAAGGTCCGTAAGAACTCCTGGAGTAAAGGGTCATCAGAACAGCAGAACAAGGAGAGTGAAGAGACAAGAAAGAGAGAAGAAAGCCCAAGTAAGTTCTACACATCAGCCTGAGTAAATTCATACCTAAATCAACGGTTAATTGTCAGTAATCTCCAAAATCAGAGTGTGACAGACAGACAGACAGACAAACAGGACGACTACTATAACCCTCTCACGCATGCACGCGTTAAGTAGTAACTCCAAGCGCAACACTGTCACACAACTGGACATACCTACACAAGACTTACCTTTGTGGTTAGTCTAGTGGACAATGAATTTTCAAGTAAATACTGTTGCGTAGAACTTATAACTCTGACAAATAGCATATTATCTTACCACCGCCACTAACTCAAATAGAAATGGAACTTGGCAAGTTAGAACTGCACCCACACAAGAATAAACAATTTCATTTATAGTATGATACGGTAATGATCAATAAAAGAGAGGATTCCATTTAGTGAAATTTAGGACGGGGTCGACCATCGAACTAACACGATCATGGTCAAAGTACAAACATGGCATACGTACGTCCAAACAGATATAAGGTACACAACAATAGATGGATAGAAGACGAGAGTAGCCGAGAAACTGGAGAATGGGTAAAGTGTCGTCACATTCAGTAGACATTGGTTACTGTAATTGTAACTAAAAAGCAGGTGGAATAGATGGGGATAGGTGGCCTAGGTTTCAAAAGGAAGACCAAAGTACGAAAGAGAAGGCAGAAAAGCGATTAATTAGCTGGGTTGGAGTCGGCGAGGTAAGGCGGCGTAGCAACAGGAGAAAGTACAAAAGAGAAGGCAAATCAGGAACCATTAATATTGCACTAAAAAGTGGGTGGAATCAAATCATCGAGAAAGGCAGCGTAAGTTTCAAAAAGGAAGGCAGATTAGAAAATAGAAGGCAAAAGTTTCACAAAGCAAGTCCACAACCATGATATAAAGACAGAAAGATTAAGAAGCAGGAGAAATAGACAAAGGAGGAAAAGGGACTCCGTGACTCAAGAAGATAGAGCTGATAAGGGAGGGGGGGGGGGGGGGGAGAAAAGCAGAGATAGTTAGGAAAAGAGAGAGCAAGAGAGGGAAACTGATGTAGTAGCCAACAGGAGAATGATAATGAATAAAAATAACTTGTGCTATTACTTAGCAATGCATCAAGCGCCACTGTGTGGGCGGGGTACTGCTAGTTATTATTGTTAATTAGTATTGATCTCAGTTGTGAACGACTACATTAATAATGATTATGATAATAATATAAAAATGAATGTCATTGAGTGTGTGTGAGTGCGTGTGTGTGTGTGAGTGCGTGTGTGTGTTGTGGTTGTAACCATCATTCCATACTGTTGTATACTTTCACTGGTGTGAAACCCTTTACCATGTTTGTAATTCATATCATTCAGTAGCACGCCGTGGAGCATGTTCTGACATAAAGTTTGCCTGCAGGTCCAGACAGTCCTCACTACATGTACGACTACCGTGGTCTCAGAGTGCCCGTTAAGAACAGGAAGGAGGCGGAGAAAGGGGCAGGGCATGTGAGGATGGGATCTACTCCTGCAGTCATGCAAGGAGCAACTGATCCAGTTGCCCCGGCAACAGGAAGAGGAGCACGCTTCATCAGTGTGTGTAAGTGTTCTTGGTGATGCTCATGTAGTAGTTCAAATACTCACTCCTAGGGAAATGACAGCCTGGAGCTATTGCATTATATTTGCAGAGGAGGAATGTTGGATTAGTGACATCTACTGTTGAGTACTAATTATTCTTTCTAAATTTATATCCTCTTGAGCTGTCAGGATTAATTGTGGGGGAGGGGAAAGGGGCGTGTCTTTTATTTAATGGCTTAAAAGCCTCGCATGATTATGATAGACAGTGACTCATAGGCACGTCTCCATGACGATGATGGAATTCCCTTTTTCAGGCTGGATAACGAGCTCAAGTGTCTCATAGCAAATGAAACTAATTGAGAAAACTTGTAGGAATTTGACTGGTAATGACTTGCATGCCAAACTATCACAGCCCCGGGGTATCACAGGCACACTGGACTGGGAGAGGAGCTCACAGTCTGAAAGAAAGCTACTACATTTTGAACACCTACCATGTTTTCACCTCTTGATCTCAGACTACTGCGATGAAATTTCCTACGTTTCAGAGAAATGACAGTAGATTGGGTTTGCCAGTTAAGAACTAAAGATAAAGTGATATTTTCTTTACCAGCTCTTGGGTTACACAGTTTGGAGCCAGCTGTCAATCTAGTTGTGAATTTTCATGTGTTTTATAGCATCTGCAGGAACAACCAAGGAAGACGTGCTTCTCTCCAGCAAGAAGCAAACGTCACTCAAAGCCCAGCATTACTCTACCTCCAACACCAGAAACTGTGAGTCAATCTATACCTCTCTCCATTCTAAATATAGCAACATAGTTGAAGCCACACCCACTCTAACTAGTCATGTACTGCGGTATTGTTACCATGGCATCATTGTCATATACATGTGTAGACATGACAAGGTCAGTTATAATATATGTAGCGTCTCTAAGATATGGCCGCAATAAAAGATTACCATATATGGTAAGGACATGTATCACACACAAACAAACTTGTGGAGCACCAAGACACATACCTGAAATATTTGAAATACCAATCAAGCGAGAGTGGGATACAAACTGAGCGTGTGCAAGGAAGGAATGCTAGATTGTTCACTATCACACCCAGGGTGGGTGGAGTTTACTCAGGAAGCTAGCAGTCTACTCTCTCACTTCCTCTTGGGACTTGCTTGTCAGGGTTGCTTGCATTTAGACCCAAGCAATGTTGGGCGTGGTTATAATACTTGGAGTTAGCAAAACTAGGAGAGTTGAGTTGTACTTCTCTAACTGCATGCAAGCAGGAACAGGATGAAGAGATAGTAAGTTAACTAGCTATATACAGCTACCCTAGGTTTAAGAGGCACAAGGAGTTAGACAGAGACAATATTGAATCTATGATAGACTTACTTGTATCTTCAGGTGTTAGTAATGTTGCAACTATGGAGCTAATGTCTAGCTACTGCAGAGCTTTTTCTACTCATGGCCCCTTTCTCCACCTACCTCTTCCATGTAGCTAGAACCAGCTTATAAACTCACCAACCTGGCCTTATGTAGTTAATCCATCACTAAGTGAGCAGACATAACCTCTAGCTACTACATATCTAGCAGCTGCTCCCTTGACTAGAGAGCAAGATGAATATGGGTGTGGTTTCTGTGGTAATTCAATTGCTATTAAGTATTTGTGTTTTGTTTTGTAGACTGGAAACAGAAAGACAAGGATCAAGCACACTTTGACCAGGAGAGGAGGAAGTCTCAGGAAGCTGTAAGGCAATAGCTCAGATGTTGAACACATAGGCAGTATCTTATCAGCAGCTGGTAGTATTTTGTAAAGCTATTTCAGACTGTAGCTATAACTCTTCAACAGTTACTCAAATTAAAAATATAAAATTGAAACTTAGTAATATTGTAAGAAAATAATGCAAGTTTAGATATCATTTCCACATATTAATAATTGAGAAGAACAACACAAACTTGGAGGGTTACATTTAAGTTAGGGAAATGTGGAAATAGAAATTATGTAGCAGCTGCATTACTAATATGGTGGTCTTTGTGGGAATCGATTTATTTTTATGCTCTGTAAGTCAACAAGATATACTAATTAAGTCGGAAAGGAAGTTATGTTAGGCAGTGCATTGCTGCGTGAGACTTTGAATGAATGTATGTGTGTGTGTGTGTGTTTGAATCTGCTATGACAAGTGTTTGCTGGTAGATGAATGATGGACACGGTTTAGAGTTAACAGCTCTGGTGAAATATCTGAAGTATTTAAATAATCTTTATTTCAATATTTCTGTTAAATAGATCATTCACAGGAGAAGTTCCAGTTCAGATATTGGAGCAGCTAAAATGTCTGCTCACATTCACCCATTGCTGAGGGCAGATGATCAAGATACTTCAGCTGGTGTTAGCTCTAAGGATGAGAGCTCAAGCAACGTTCTCAACAGAATCGATGCAGCTAAACTACATGGAGCTGTTGCCAATGCATCTGTTCTAGGCACTCTAGAGGTAAAGGGTCTTTGTAATTATGTTACCGAGCTGATCACCGTAAACTGGTAAAGTAACCATTGATTAATTAATTTTCATTACTCAACTAAATATACTAAGACAGTGTTCTTTTGGATAAGTTTATCCTCCCTGGCTAGAATTGCAGGTAGTTAACTTAAATAAGGTGCAACAGGTGATATCTCCTGTACCAATAGCTTGGAGCGGGGCAGACTAACTGTACAAGTAGACTAGGTCTCCAATGATAGAGCTGGTATCTGTCCATGGGTAATAGCCAATCTCAACTGCCAACGCTATAGCACTGCAACTGTAAATGTCTATTGGATGACTAAGTTTCATGTTATGTTACTCTAGCAAGAGGGCGTGCCCACTCAGATGCTGCCTGCTATTGCACAACAGAATCAAGTGGATGCAACTAGACAAAAGGAACTAGAAGAGAAGAATAAGAAGCTGAAGGTACAGAACTAGCTAGTCAATACAACCTGTGCTATAACACACACACACACACATGTGGTAGACACTACTCTGAGACTGTTCAGTCTGAGTTTCATCTTCTTCCTTATTTACTTTATCCATTCCTGCTGCTTTTTATAAACATACACACAAACACACACACATACACACACACACTTGTAGCCTCCTCCTGGTCCAAGAGCTATTGCTACTTATTCATTTGAAGGCCAATCTGAAAAGTGAGTTAAAAGACTTGTGAATTAATGTTGATGATTTGAGTTTTGTATCACACAGAGAATTGAGTTTTGAAAAGGGGGATTTCCTTGAGTTGACGCATCTGGTAGATGGCAACTGGCTAGAGGGAAGCTTCAAAGGAAAGACCGGCATATTTCCCAAAGCTTACGTCAAGGTAGAGTACAGAGAACTGCTTGCATGTAGCTGTAGGGAGGTGTTAAATCTTTCAGTTCTAACTTGCATTGAATTCAGCCAAGTGAAATGAGTTAGGCAGGAGATATCTGTGATTGGGTTTGTTGACTGTCTGTCATGCATAGGTGCTCACTGAGTCTGAGTATTCAGCCATGACAGCTACCAGACCTGACACGCCCAAACAGAAGGCCAAGGCATTGTATGAGTTCAAAGGACAAACTGAGAAAGAGCTGGACTTTGAACCTGTACGTAATCCTACTACATATGCTACTTGCAACACATTGTGTTACCAAGGCACTTACTACATGTGATGATTGGTTTAGGGAGATGTGATAGCCATAGACAGAAAGGTGGATGACAACTGGTATTCTGGAAGTCTGGGAGACAAGAAAGGAATCTTTCCAGCCACCTACATCCAGTTGATTGAAAGTGAGGAACGCTAAAGTCAATATTGAACCGCTGCTTTCTAAGGCATTTAGAATATACTGCTAGTGTTGTATAATTTTGAGTGTTATTGTTTACTATATTATGTTTATGTGCAGACTAAAGTGTTGATGTAATGGATTGAAGTTTCAAGATACCTCCAGCAATTCTCAACTTGTCAACACACATAGCTGCACCTCATGCCTCATTTTAAACCTGTCGTGTGATGGATCAATCATTGTGTTCTTCTCATCTCCACACTTTATGTCTCACGTAACATTTGTAGTCAAAACTTTGTTGCATTTTGAGGAAAAAGAATAATAATAAAATGAATTTGGTAGCTGGTAAAGGGTCATCAGTTTATGATGCAGTTCAGACATTTTTGTGGTGATCTTTAGAATTTTGCTGTGCACTAAATTGACATGTTGTATATCAGTGGGGGCTCCGGGGGTTGGAGCTCATCCCTCCCCCCCCATAACTTTTGGGCAAAAATGTTAATATCTGGGTATGAAAACAACAATTATCAACACATACGGTAACATCATTAGAACTGAATAAGGTGTGAAGTGATAGCAATTAATTAAAGGCCAACACACTTGGAGTGGGATACACAGCACATTATGCACGTAATTCTATACATACATTTGCTATGACTAAAATGAAGTCCAGTGGTTAGCTCATTAAATACAGCTAAAAGTAAGTTGAGCTACTTAGTCTTCAAACTATCTCATTTAATAGACATCTATGTCCTAGACCAAATGAAAATGAGTTGAATCAGCTTTGCTGAACTATCAAGTACTATCCTCACTCTATCAATATACTATCCTCACTCTATCAATATCCTCGCTCTATCAATATACTATCCTCGCTCTATCAATATACTATCCTCGCTCTATCAATATACTATCCTCGCTCTATCAATATACTATCCTCGCTCTATCAATATACTATCCTCGCTCTATCAATAGTGGAAGTAACGACATCTGAAACAATGGCCATGGAGACTGGTCATCTGAGATGAAATTTCAAAAGACAGCTTTGCCCACCTCCTATGTCTAAGGAATCAGTGGGAGAACTAAACGAGTGTACCACATCTCTGTGTAGCTTCAACACTAAGGTTCCTCCTGACTGGATTGAAACTCTAACCAGATGGCTACAATCTCCCTGGAGTGATATACAGAATTCATGCTCAGAATGTAGTTGCGTATCACAGGAGAAAAACGAGAAAAACTCAGCAAGTTACTAATGAACAAGAGGAAATGCAGAAACTCAGACATCCGTAGGTTAGTCATAGCACAACATTGTCTGGAAGAATGGCACAGGACAGATGGACAGACAGAAGCAAAGTGATCGACAAAGGGATTAAAGGAGCCATCTTTACACCAGTTGCTACCAACAAGTAACGTGATGATTAATGATTAACTAGTGTACGTTGAGCACCAAGTGGCGAGCGAGCCTGCCGTGTAGGTAATAAAACTATAATATTATTATGATGGATTTTAGTTGAAGTTAACAGTCTAGCTCCTATTTCCATAGTTCAGGAGGGTATTGACATCAGAAGTATATTATAGCTAGCTATAGCATATTTTGATGATTAATTTTTGCAAGTTTGCAAATGAAACCTCAATTTCCCCAGTAGAGGTAGCTTCTATAATTAATTTTAAGCTATCCTGACTACTGAATTACCAGTAACTCTTGACAATAAAAAATATACTCCCTCTCCCTCCCCCTCTCTCTCTTCTTAGACTAGTGGTAAAAACTGCTGGTCAGATGGTGCTAGATGAGATGGCGAAACTTCTCCGCCCCAGAGCTATCTATGGTGTGTGTAATGGAGCAGAAGCAGCGTGGTCCATGCAACTAGAAAGTTCCTTCACAACCTCATAAGACACTCATGAACTACTTGAACTGACTTTAGAAATGCCTTCAAATCAATTCGTCAATGACATCTACTCATTTGCCCACTCATACTCTGTCCCCTCTTCTCTTTGTGGGGAGAGGAGATAATTGCCTCACAGAAAGATGTTCAACAAGTAGATCCTCTTGGTTCAGCTTGGCAATTCATCTCCACTGTGAGCAGCTGCCATCTCACTGTGAGCAGCTGGTGTTGGTGGGTGTGGTCAGATGGAGGATGTGCTCCATGATGATCTGGAGATTGTTAGAGCTGCCATGTGCCTTGGCCTTGCTTTGGAGCTCTACAAAGTGTGAAGTTATTCACAAGGTCACTCTGTGAGAGGTCAAGACATTGAAGCGCTACTTGGTGTGTTAGAAGGACTTGGCATGGCCTTACTGGGTTTTCCTCTAGGTGATACCAGAGATTGATGAGGCTCTGGATGAAAGACTGCCCAACCATTAGGCCCTGCCAGATGCTAGCTGGAATAATAGACATGAAATAGTGTGGGTAGTGGAATAAATCTAGAATAGTATATAAGCATATAAAGGAAAAAGTTTGAAATACTGGGAGAGCTGTCAGCTCAGGCTTAGAATAAGCAAGTCATCTCAAGAATTATGCTAAATGGTTTCTCTTGAGCAATTCAACAATCATACTGCATCAGAATTGACAAAAATGTAAATTATTACCATTTAACCTACGATTTGAAGGGAAGAGAAAGTGCATCCACTACAGAGCATATCAAAATTCTTCAATTCCCTAATCCAATTATTCCCCAAATGTCTGGTACTTTTTTGAGCTGCAAGCAGAGCATGTTTATTCCATTCATTGAACATTGGTATGGGGATGTTCAAGGGTTTTCACTGAAAGATCAGCTAGCTATGTTGAATCCTCTATATTGAGTAATTCAGTATTACAGTAAGAGAGGTTCATTCATTTCATAATGTACCTACTTTATACAATTAACACTACTTCACTTATTTCTAATTGAAATAATAAGAAAATGTATGGACTAATATACTATTCTTTTGTAATAATAACAATTTTTTAAAAGAAAAAATAAAAATAATTCTAAAAAAATCAAGCATAATCCGGCAGGCCGTACCAACCATTGGATCTATACAGACCGGGATGAGCCAGTCAAGACAGGCACTATGCAACTCAAAATAAATATTAAAGTTACTACAAATCAAATAAAATATTATATTGTTGGTAGAAAAAATATTACTAAAACTAAAATATAATATAGTTCAGTTAAACACATGACTCAACAGTCTATACTCACAAAATTATACAATTACATGAGCTAAAAAATAACAAACAAACAAAAAAACTAACTAAATATAACATTATATAAAAGCCTAACAACAATTAACTCGGTTAAATTCTTCAGTTTACGATGTATTAAAATTTCGTGACAACCGGACAAATGAGAATTCACCATTATTGACTATATTGGTTGCAAGTTTCCTCTATCTGTGAGCTTTATTGATGCAAGCAGGGTCAGACTGAATCTACATTTAGTTACATGTAATGCCTTCTTGCATGTTGGTGCAGGCTACTTCTGTCACTGCATCTATATTCACAATAGTCACATCTCCAGTATGTGTCCTGATGTGTTGCTGTAGGTGGGCCTTCTGACTGCATCTATATTCACAGTAGTCACATTGGTAGGGCTTCTCTCCAGTATGTGTCCTGATGTGTTTCTGTAGGCGGGCCTTCAGACTGCATCTATATTCACAGTAGTCACACTGGTAGGGCTTCTCTCCAGTATGTGTCCTGATGTGTTGCTGTAGGTGGGCCTTCCGACTGCATCTATATTCACAGTAGTCACACTGGTAGGGCTTTTCTCCAGTATGTGTCCTGATGTGTCGCTGTAGGTTGGCCTTCTGACTACATCTATATTCACAGTAGTCACACTGGTAGGGCTTTTCTCTAGTATGAGTCCTGATGTGTTGCTGTAGGGTGATCTTCTGACTGCATCTATATTCACAGTAGTCACACTGGTAGGGCTTCTCTCCAGTATGTGTCCTGATGTGTTTCTGTAGGGTGATCTTCTGACTGCATCTATATTCACAGTAGTCACACTGGTAGGGCTTCTCTCCAGTATGAGTCCTAGCTTGCTTATGTAAACATTTCTTTTTTTGCATGTCACTTTGAAGTCTCTTATTATAGTCCCTTTGGTCTTCAAGTTTCTTGCTATCTCTCCCAATATTTCTATTATCATACCTTTCACTGAATTCCAAACATGAAACTGAAAGAAGGTGCATTTAATTTTTAAATTACAAGTACATATATTTGTAAATTTCAGAACAAAAGGTTGTGTATGCAATTGTTAATTCTCAAAGATCCAATTTTCCTGTAGGAACAGGAGAGCCTGATACAACAAATGTACCAGTTGTACCACCATCCCTCACAGAGCTATGCCAGTACACCAATTCTACCACAATCCCATCCTTTACTGATATATGCTACAGTGTCTAACATTCAGGAACTAGCTTAGTCAACTAACAAAGTAGAAATATCTTACAAATTTTGATCTCACACTACAAAAAGAACACTAGCTCCTGTTGTTGATGGAGTTTGCATGTGTTAGAAATATATTCTTACAAACATGAGGAATGGTTTAATTATCAAATTAGTTTTAAGGCATGTAATTATTTATCATAATTGGCATTTCAATTTTGTAAAAAAAAAAATAACCATATAAATCCAGAAACATGAGTCAACAAGTACGTTTAGTATATTTATTCTATAAACAAGTGACATAGCTTAGCAACCACAACGTCATAATTGAAGAATTTAATAAGCTTGTGTACCAAGGCTGGCAACGAACACACAAATACATAGGTAAGGTATATTTCAGGAACTTTCTCAGATATTCTGGTAGCATCAACTGAGAACTACAATAGGCTAGGTAGCTTCATTGTGAGGTTGTGAAGTGTTTCAAACTTGAAATTGATGCAGACACTCAAGTATGGCTTCTTGTGTTGTGTAAACAATACTCCTAGGATATGAGGGCTATACATCAATCTGCAACTGGTGACAAGCTTCAAAGAACTACATAAACTATTCTATCTCACAGATATGCCCAGCCGTGACCCCACCCACCACTGAGTGGCAGTCACAAACTAGAAAGCTTCCACAAGTTGTACTATATCAAACTTCAATGTCAGACATGAGAATGGTTCCTTCCTTACCTCTCCACTGTCCGATGATGCCCAGTTCTTTAGCATACCTGTCTCCATACCAAACTAGAAGCTCCGTGTGTGGGGGTATCGTCTTGAAGGTGCGATAATATATGTTGCCATGGTATTGATAGGCTAAGAGGTTCTGTTCTTCTTCATGTCTGGCACAGTTGACGAATCTCATCCAGTTAGAAACAGATGGGTCTGAGCCATCTATAAAGTAGGGCTCCACACCATCTTGACGAACCTACGAGGAAAAATTGGACAACTTAAGCACCACCTGATGTTATATAATATTTACAACTGTCCTTATTGACTCAGCTTGGCGATGATGCATTTGACACTTGAAAAGAATACAATGTCCAGTGGGTAAGGCCTGGAACTTTTACACAAGTCAGCATTTCATATTCTGTCACGCGTGCTATTAATATGCCTATTGGCTTGAATTTGTATATAGGTAAGGGTGTCTGGACTTCACTATACCATTCAGTTAGACCTCTAGCCTCCTGCTAACTATTGTATTAATTAGACCTCTAGCCTCCTGCTAGCTATTGTATCAGTTAGACCTCTAGCCTCCTTCTAGCTATTGTATTAGTGGCTAAACTTTGTCACGGTTAGTGTATATGCTACAGTATCAACTCTACAGCTATATACCTGTTAGGCTCATGTGTGTATTGATGATGAAGCTACTTAGAAATAGTCTAACAGTTACACAAACAGTAATTTACCAGAGCA